>Ga0210394_10001681_pt1 | contig 33857 bp, 22 predicted proteins | sample IncBWC12MmetaG_FD_160121 | JGI IMG/M metagenome (GOLD analysis project Ga0210394, IMG submission 160121) | Forest soil microbial communities from Barre Woods Harvard Forest LTER site, Petersham, Massachusetts, United States - Inc-BW-C-12-M | ecosystem: Environmental > Terrestrial > Soil >... | reverse complement strand
TCTCGGTCGTTGCCTTACTATTACCTCCGTGAAACGAACTGGGGAACCGGCAACCCGGGGATGAATATGCCAGACGGACCCAAAACGGAACCCACAAGCAAGGTTCTTAGCGGCGCGGATATTATATGGAAGTGCCTCGAGTGCCAAGGGATTTTCTGCGTATTCGGCTATCCCGGCGGCGCCATCCTGCCCACCTATGACGCTCTGACCAGGTCCAATGTCCACCACGTTCTGGTCCGCCACGAACAGGGTGCCACGCACATGGCTGATGGATACGCCCGCGCGAGCGGGAAGGTGGGAGTCGCCCTGGCCACGTCCGGTCCGGGCGCAACGAACATGGTTACGGGGATAGCGACGGCCATGATGGACTCTTCCCCGATCGTTTGCATCACGGGCCAGGTCGGGAGCAACATGATCGGCACCGACGCCTTCCAGGAAAGCGATATCACCGGGATCACGCTTCCCATCACGAAGCACAACTACCTGATCACGCGCGCCGAGGACATTGCTCCAAGCCTGCGCGAAGCCTTCTTGATTGCGGCGTCGGGCCGGCCTGGTCCCGTGCTCCTGGACATCACCAAGGACGCCCAACTCGCATCCTGCGAGTTCGATTGGGAAGCGGCTGCCCCCAAGGCCCATCGGCGGGAGCCCGACTTCTCTCCGAAGCAGGCACAGCTTGAAGCGGCGCGGGTCCTCATTAACGAGGCCGAGCGCCCGGTGATTTTAGCCGGCCACGGCATCATTCTCTCCGGCGCGGAGCGAGAGGTGCGTACCCTCGCGGAAACGGCTGGCATCCCCGTGGCCCTCACGCTTCTCGGACTCGGCTCGTTCCCGGCGTCGCATCCTCTGAACCTGGGCATGATGGGGATGCACGGTGAGGCTTGGGTCAATCAAGCCATCCAAGAGGCCGATCTTCTGATCGCCCTGGGAATGCGGTTCGACGATCGCGTGACGGGTAAGCTGAGCACCTATGCGCCGAAAGCCAAGAAGATCCACGTCGAAATCGATCGCGCGGAGATCAATAAGAACGTCCACGCGGACGTCGCTCTGATCGGGGACCTTCGCGAAGTGTTGCAGCAATTGCTCCCGGGCGTGCGGCCCACGGTCCGTTCCGAGTGGATCGGACACGTTGAAGCGTCGAAGCAGGATTCGGCCGTGCGCGACATTCAGAATCTTCCCGACGACGGACACCTCTATGCCGCTCACGTCATCAATGCGCTGTGGCGTGAAACCAAGGGAGACGCCATCGTGGTCACCGACGTAGGCCAACACCAGATGTGGGAGGCGCAGTACTACCACCATGAGCGTTCGCGCTCGCTCATCACCTCCGGCGGCCTGGGCACGATGGGCTTCGCGCTGCCGGCCGCTATCGGAGCGAAGTTCGCCAGGCCGGAGGCGGAGGTTTGGGTGGTGGCGGGCGACGGCGGGTTCCAGATGACCATGGCTGAGCTCGCGACCATCGTCCAGGAAAAACTGAACGTCAAGATCGCCATCATCAATAACGGTTATCTGGGAATGGTCAGGCAGTGGCAGGAGTTCTTTTATGAGGGCCGCTACGCCTCCACTCCTCTGCTCAGCCCCGACTACGTCAAGCTCGCCGAGGCCTACGGAATCCCCGGTCTGTGCGTCACGCAGCGGGCGCAACTGAATCCGGCCCTGCAGACCGCGCGGTTCCACGCGGGCCCTTCGTTGATCGAATTCCGCGTCGAGCAAGAGGACTCGGTCTATCCGATGGTGCCGTCGGGCGCGGACTTGCACGCCATGATTCGCCGCCCCACGCCCCTTGTGGAAAGAGCCTCCGATGGCTGAGCGCGAGAGGCTGCACACCTTCGTCGTCTACGTGGAGAACAGGCCCGGCGTGCTGAACCGCGTGGCTTCCCTCTTTCGGCGCCGCGCCTATAACATCGAGTCGCTCACGGTGGGCCATACCGAGCGGCCGGGTGTCTCCCGCATGACCATCGTCTCCGCCATCGGCGAGGGCGCCGCCCACCGGGTGGAAGCCAACATCTATAAGCTCGTCAACGTGCTGTCGGTCGAAGACGTGACGTTTGCCTCGACGGTGGCGCGCAGCCTGGCGCTGATCAAAGTGGAGGCGCGCGAGGAATCGCGCCACCGCTTGATGGAGATCGTGCGAGTTTTCCGGGCGCGCGTCGTGGACCTCGCGACCGATTCGCTGATCATCGAGATCACCGGGGCCGAGGATAAAGTTCACGCCCTGGTGGACGTGCTCCGGCCGTTCGGCATCGTCGAAATGGTGCGGACCGGACGGGTCGTAATGACGCGCGGCATGGCGTCGCGAGCATCCGAAGAACCGGAACAGCCGAAGGTTTTTGCACCAACCTCCGAAGCTTCGCACTCGGTGTGAACGGCCCGATCTCGGGGAAAACAATTTCAAGGAGCAAACGATGGCCACGATTCACCATGATGACGCCGCGGACCTCTCTCTCATCCAGGCGAAGAAGATCGCCATTATCGGATACGGCTCGCAGGGTCACGCGCATGCGCTGAACCTTCGGGACAGCGGTTGCACTGTCTGCGTTGGATTGCATCGGGAGAGCAAATCGCGCGAAAAGGCCGTAGCGGCCGGCCTCACGGTGCGCTCCAACGGCGAAGCCGCGGCCTGGGCCGACGTCATCATGATCCTCGCTCCGGACACGACGCAGCCCTCTATCTACGACCAGGACGTCGCGCCGAATCTGTCCGCGGGCAAGATGCTCATGTTTGCCCACGGATTCAACATCCGCTACGGAACGATCCACCCGCCGAAAAATGTGGACGTCACGATGATCGCGCCCAAAGCTCCCGGACACCGGGTCCGCGAGGTGTTCGTCGAGGGCGGCGGCACTCCCGCTCTGCTGGCTGTGCATCAAGACGCCACCGGCAAAGCCAAGCAACTCGCTCTCTCCTACGGGAAGGCCATCGGCGCGGCGCGCGCGGGCGTCATGGAAACCACCTTCACCGAAGAGACCGAGACCGATCTTTTCGGCGAACAAGCCGTGCTCTGCGGCGGAATCAGCGCCCTGATGAAGGCGGGATTCGACACCCTCGTCGAGGCGGGCTACCAGCCGGAAGCCGCCTACTTCGAGTGCGTCCACGAAATGAAACTCATCGTGGACCTGATCTACCAGGGTGGCCTCAATTACATGCGCTATTCGGTGAGCGACACCGCCGAGTGGGGCGATTATACGGCCGGCCCGCAAGTGGTCGGCACCGAGACCCGGCGCGTGATGAAAGATCTCCTGACCAAGATTCAAAACGGCGAGTTCGCCGAAAAGTGGATTGCCGAAAACAAAGCCGGGCGGCCGCACTTCAACGAAATGCGGCGCAAGGAGCAGCACCTGCTGGTGGAGCAGGTCGGCGCGGGATTGCGGGCGATGATGCCCTTCCTGAATCCAGTGACGATCAAGACCGAGCCGTCCGGATCCGCCGTATCCGCAAAACGCTGACCTTGCCGCAAGCGCCGCAAGCCAAATGAGCGTTAATCCCAGAAGCAGGCTGATCACACAGGGAGTCCAGCGCGCCCCAAACCGCGCCATGCTTCGCGCGGTCGGTTTTGGCGACGGCGATTTTGACAAGCCGATCATCGGCGTCGCCAACGGCTACAGCACCATTACTCCGTGCAACGCGGGCTTGGACGTCCTGGCCCAGCGCGCCGTCGAAGCTCTCAGCGAAGCACAGACCATGCCGCAGACCTTCGGCACGATCACTGTGAGCGACGGCATTTCGATGGGCACCGAGGGCATGAAGTATTCGCTCGTTTCGCGCGAGGTCATTGCCGATTCAATCGAGACCGTGTGCGGCGCGGCGCGCGTGGACGGCCTGATGGCCATCGGCGGATGCGACAAGAACATGCCCGGCGCGATGATCGCCATCGCGCGGCTCAATATTCCCTCAATCTTCCTCTACGGCGGCACCATCAAACCCGGCCACTATGCCGGGAAAGACCTGACCATCGGCAGCGCGTTCGAGGCCGTCGGCGAGTTCAGCGCGGGAAGAATCGGTCAGGCTGAATTACTCGAAATCGAGCGGCACGCCTGCCCCGGAGTCGGCTCCTGCGGAGGAATGTTCACGGCAAATACGATGTCCTCCGCGATCGAGGCCATGGGGATGGCTCTGCCTTATTCCTCGACGATGGCTGCCGAGGACGCGGAAAAGCTGCAGGACGCCGTGCGGTCCGCCCGCACTTTGTCGAAGGCCGTCGCCCGGCAGCTCCTGCCGCGCGACATCCTGACACCCAGGGCTTTCGAGAACGCCATCGCAGTGGTCATGGCCATCGGCGGCTCCACCAATGCCGTCCTGCATCTGCTGGCCATCGCGCGCGCCGCGAACGTTCCTCTTTCGCTCGAGGATTTCGAGGCGATTCGGCCGCGCGTTCCGGTCCTCTGCGATCTCAAGCCTTCCGGCAAATACGTCGCCACCGACCTGCATGCCGCCGGCGGCATACCGCAAGTCATGAAAATGCTCCTGGTTCATGGCGTGCTGCATGGCGACGCTCTCACGATTTCCGGACAAACGGTCGAGGAAGCGCTCGCCGCCATCCCCGCCGAGCCACGCAAGGACCAAGACGTGATTCGTCCGTGGAACAAGCCGGTGGCTCCCCAGGGCCACCTGGTAATTCTGCGGGGCAACTTGGCCAGCGAGGGCGCCGTCGCAAAAATTTCCAAGAAGATGAAGATGACGGGGCCCGCTCGCATCTTCGACTCGGAAGAAACCTGTCTGGCCGCCATCCTGTCGAGTCAGATTGGCCCGGGCGATGTCATCGTCATTCGCTACGAGGGCCCCAAGGGCGGGCCGGGCATGCGCGAGATGCTCGCGCCGACCTCCGCCATCATCGGCGCGGGAATGGGCGAGTCGGTCGGACTCATCACGGACGGCCGCTTTTCGGGCGCCACGCACGGATTGGTCGTGGGTCACGTCGCTCCGGAAGCCGCGGTCGGCGGCGCGATTGCGCTGGTGCTGGAGGGCGATTCCATCACGATTGACGCTGAATCGCACCGGCTCGAGCTCCACGTCTCCGCGGAAGAGTTGGAGCGCCGGCACGCCGCCTGGAAGCCGCCGCAGCCTCGTTATCTCACCGGCGTGCTGGCCAAGTATTATCGCCTGGTCTCCAGCAGTAGTATTGGCGCGGTCACCGACTTGATTGCGCCCAATGCGTAGTCTCGATCCTGAGATACAATGTGGCCGCTGCGGTCGAGCGGAGAAATTACCTAATGACTAGAATTGAAGCGATCATCCAGCCTTCGCGGTTCGAATCCGTCAAGGAAGCCCTGCAGGAAATCGGCGTCGAGGGCATGACGGTCTCCGAGGTGCGCGGTCACGGCCGGCAAAAGGGCCACACCGAGACCTACCGCGGCCGGGAATATGAAGTGGACCTCCTTCCCAAGATCAAGATCGAAATGGTGCTCCCGTATAACCTGGTGGAGGGGGCCATACAAACCATCCTCAAGACCGCGAAGACCGGGCAGATCGGCGACGGAAAGATTTTTGTCTCCAAAGTGGAGGAAGCCATCCGTATCCGCGATGAGGAACGAGGAGAAGGCGCCCTCTAGACCATCCGGCGATCGCCCCTCCCTCTCGATACGGTTTTGACGGCCGGACACGCATCGGGGGCCGAACTCGGCGGCCCTCCCTTCTTCTGCTAAAATTGTTCCTCGTATGTCGTCTTTTCCGTCCACCACTTCGCTCCGCGATTTCTACGCCACGGAATCCGCGAAAATCGCGCGGGACTTTGAAGCCACTTCCGACGGCCGGAAGGCCACGCAAGATCGCGCCCTGCTGGTGGACCAGATTCTTCTGGAACTGAGCCGGGAGTTCCTGTCCGCCGATCCGAATGGCGTCGAGAAGTTGTGCCTGGTTGCGCTGGGCGGATACGGCCGGCGCGCCCTGTTCCCGTTTTCCGATATCGATCTGCTCTTCCTGTGCGAAGACCAGGCCGCCGAGCACCACTTTCGCGGAGCCGCGCGGGCGATTTCTCAGGCCTTGTGGGATCTGCATCTGCGGGTGAGCCCGGCGAACCGCCTGCTCGGGGAATGCGAAAAATTCCATCGCGACAATCCCGAATTCACCGTTTCACTGCTCGACCACCGCTACCTCGCCGGCGACGTGGGGCTCTTTGCCCAGCTGCATCACGGCGCACTTCCCCGCCTGGTCGCCAGCGACCGGATCGAGGTGCTTCGCGACATCTCCGGGCTGACCCGCCAGCGGCACGAGAAGGAAGGCCATACCATCTTCCACCTCGAACCCAACGTGAAGAACTCCCCGGGAGGGTTGCGCGATTATCACGTGGCCTGCTGGGCGGCACTGCTCTCTCGCTGGCGGCGGGACGAGGACTGGGGCGCGCCGGAAGCGCTCTGGCCGCCGAAAATACGCGAAGAGATGGGCAAGGCCTTCGATTTCCTGGCCGCCGCGCGCTGTTTCCTGCATTACCGCCGGGGCCGAGACGACAACGTGCTCTCCTACGAACTCCAGGCGGAAGCCGCCGCCCGGGGCATCGGCGTCGAGGCCGGGCGTTCTATCGAGCCGGCCGACTGGATGCGCATCTATTTCCGCCACGCCCGCACCGTGTACGCCTTGTCTACGCAACTTCTCGACGAGGCGCTCCCCGCTCCCTCATCGCTCCTAAGCCGGATCGGCGATTGGCGATCGCGCAGGTCGCATCCCGACTTCGCCGTAGCCGGAGGACGCGTGGTCCTGCGTCGCCCGGGCGCGCTGCAGGATCCCGATCGGCTGTTCGGCCTGTTTGAGTTCATCGCTCGCGAGGGCTTCAAGCTCAGCAGGGATGCGGAAGAGCAGGTTCACGCCGCCCTCCCGTCGCTCGCGGACTCGGGCGCGCGGTTTCCGGGACTGTGGGAACATCTCCGCAGGATTCTCACCGCGCCGCACGCCGCGGAAGCCTTGCGCGCCATGCACAGCTCAGGACTGCTCGTTCGGATTTTCCCCGAATTCGCGGCCATCGATTCGCTGGTCATGCGCGATTTCTACCATCATTACACCGTGGACGCGCATTCCTTCATGGCCATCGAAAACATCCACCGCTTGCGCGAAGCCGAGAAAGGCTGGGAGCGGCCGTTCTCGCAAATCTTGGCCGACCTCGAGCAGCCTGAACTGCTCTTCCTTTCTCTGCTTTTTCATGACGTCGGCAAAGGTATGCCTTCCGAGAACCACGTCGTGGGAAGCCTCGAGGCCGTCGAACGGGTCTTCCTGCGTCTTGGGCTTGCGCCCGAAGACGCTGAGACCGTTCGCTTCCTCATTCGCGATCATCTGGAAATGTCCGCGAACCTGATGCGGCGCGACATCTTCGACCCCACGACCATCCGCGCCTTTGCCGAAAAGGTGGGCACGCCCGAACGCCTGAAAATGCTCTGCCTGTTCACCTATGCCGATATCCGCGCCGTCAATCCCGAAGCGCTCACGCCCTGGAAGGCCGAATCGCTCTGGCAGCTCTACGTATCCACGGCCAACTACATGAGCCGCAGCCTCGATGAAGAACGCATCCATGCCCAGGCCCACGATCAGGAGTTCGTGGACCGTATTTTGCCGCGCGTCCTCCCTCAAGTGGCCGGCGCTACCCGGCAGGAACTGGCCGCCTTCCTCGAAGGCCTGCCCCGGCGTTACGTGCTGGCTCACGCGCCCGAGGAAATCGCCAGTCACTTCCTGATCTCCCGCGCGCTGGGCAAAACCCCCGTCCAAACGCGTCTGGAGAAGCGCGGCCACATCTACGAGCTCACGCTGCTGGCCACCGATCGCCCGTTTTTGTTTGCCGGGATCAGCGGCACTCTGGCGTCCTGGGGGATGAACATCTGGAAGGCCGAGGCCTTCGCCAACGCCGCCGGAACGGTCGTGGACACGTTTCATTTCACCGATCCTCACGACACGCTCGAGTTGAATCCGTCGGAGAAAACGCGCTTGCAGGAAAACCTGGTGGACGTCCTCACCGGCTCCATCCGGTTGGAGACGCTGATGCGCGGGAGAGCCGGCGCCCACTCCGCGCGGCCTCCGAAGGTCACCGTGCCCACCGAGATCCGCTTCGACGATTCGAGTTCGTCCCACTCCACGCTCATGGAGATCATCACGCAGGATCGGCCGGGCTTGCTCTATCGATTGAGTTCGGCCATGGCCAACGCCGGCTGCAATATCGAGGTGGCCCTGATCGATACCGAAGGGCAACGGGCAGTCGACGCTTTCTACCTGACCGCCGAAGGCGCCAAACTCAGTCCTCCGCGCCAGCAGAAGTTGCGCGATGAGCTCCTCGAAGCCTGACCTGATTCGAGCCGCGGAGACTGCCCGCGGGCGGGCGGTCAAGCGCGGCAACGCCGTCACCGCGCTCCTCGCCGGCTGCGCGCTCGCCGTCGGCGCGCGCAAGGTTTACGGTCCCGTTGTACTTGCGCCGCTCGGTTTCCTTTCGGGGTTTGTTGCTGGTGTTCTCTACGCCAACGCTTTCGAGTACGTCCTGCACCGCTTCTTCCTGCACTGGGGCCACGGGTTCCTGGTGCAGCGGCATGCGCTGCATCACAACTCTGCGGGCGCTCCCAACGAGGCGCGCTACGTCAATTTCGCGACCTCGCGCCTGGTGGTGATCTTACTCTTTTTAGCCAACGCCCCGGCCGTCTTCCTCGTCGAGCGCCTGCTGCACGTCGGGCTCGCCGCCGGAATGTTCGCCGGTTTCACGATCTATTACGTCCTCTACGAGGAAGTGCACTGGCGATTCCATCTGGGCGGCTGGCTTCCCCGCTGGATGGAACCCCTGCGGCGTCACCACATGCTGCACCACGTGGATTTCGAAGGACGGTACAACGTTTTTCTGCCGGTTTTCGACTGGATCTTCGAGCGCCGCAAATGGAAACGTGGCGCGGCCGGCTCGCACTGACGCGTTCCGGGCGAAAGCCGCTTCGCTTCGCGACTCCCGCAAAACTTGCTAGCCGAACATTCGGCGCAGAAGCGATTTCTTTGGTTCCGGTGCAACCGGGACGGCGCGCAGGAACTCTTCGACCTGCGCCGGCGAAATCGCGGGAGCCACGCGCCGCCAGTGACCCACTTCGCGGAGCGCCGTCCATCTCTCGAGGCAATACAAGCAGCCCGCGACGTGTTTTTCCAACGGCTCCTTGTCGTACCAGCTTACCTGGCCGTCCTGCACGCGCAGGAACTGGTGCAGCTGCGGGCAGTTCTCTTTCTTGCCGCCTCGAGCCTCGCGCAAAATGCCCAGCCACTCCGCCGGCCACGGACAGCGGTCCTTCTCGAGATTCTGGGCCGCCGCAAAATCCGCCGCCAGCCGTTCGAAGGCCCTTTCGGCCACGCGAGGAGCAAAGCGCAGCATCTTCTCGATCGAGGCATCGGTATAGCCCGCTAACCTGAAAAAAAGCATCTCCTGATGGAGCAGCGGGAGGCCTTCGAGGAGCTTGCCCAGCTTTTCCGCATCGAGCAATCGCTCGGCCACCCCTTCGGGGGCGGTCGCGTCCACTCCATTCGCCGTTCCCTCCGGAGCCTCACCCATCACGGTGTCGAGCAGCAACGCGCGCACGTCGGCCAGGAACTCTCGTTCGCTCTGCCGAGACGTGCCTCGAAAACGCTCGAAATTATTTTCGGCCAGCGTTCCGAGCGTTTTCCCCCAGACGTGCGGCGCCGCGGCCACGTCCGGTGCATACATTCCCAGTAAGTGCAGGCAAAGGGGGCTGTAAAAGTTCAGGAACGCCCGCCAGGCATCGGCGTCCGGCCGTTCGCATTGTTCACGGACCTTGTGAAAGGTGTACGGAGCAGGTTTGTTATCCGTCACGTTGCTCGCTGTCGCTACCTTCGTATCGATTCTTCTTCGAGTGACATTCTATCCTGCTATTCCGCAACCGCGAAGCTCGCCGCGCGCGTGAACCTTGCAAAAGCGATTACGTCCATCCAAAATTCGCACTGGACAAGCGCTGTGTGCGTCGCTAGCTTCCTGACGCGGGCTGCGATGACCCCGGCCGCGACGCCGTCTAGGGTCCCATACCTTATCGCATGAGCAGATGGCCAAACGCCGACCACTGGGCAGACGACGATCCCGATCTTGGATTTCTCCACGAGATGGCCGCGCGCGTGTCGGCCGCCGCGCCCCTGCCCGATGTCTTGAAACAGATCGTAGCCTTCGCCGCCAGCGTCGTGAAGTGCGACTCCTGCTTCGTGTATGTCCTCGAAGACGGTTATCTGGTCCTGCGCGCCTCCAAAAATCCCCATCCCGAGATCGTGGATCGCCTGAAGTTGAAAATGGGGCAAGGCATTACGGGCTGGGTGGCCGAGCATCGCGAACCCGTCGCCGTGCCGCTCAAAGCGTTTGAAGATCCCCGCTTCAAGGTCTTCAACGATTTGCCGGAGGATCGCTTCGAAGCTTTCTTGTCGGTGCCTCTCGTGTGCCGCGGGCGCGTGGTCGGCGTGATCAATCTGCAGCATCGCAGACCGCATCTCCATACCAAGCGCGAGATCAAGTTGATTTCGATGATTGGCTTCCTGGTCGGCGCCGAAATCGAGATGGCCCGCCTGGAGAGCGAGAATTCGCAGCTTTCGGGCAAGCTGGAAGCCCAGCTTCTCTTGGAGCGCGCCAGGGAGGTTTTGCAGCGCGACTTGAAGATCAGCGAGCAAGACGCCCGGCTCACCTTGCAGCGGGAAAGCCGGCAGCGGCATAAGTCCGTGAAGGAAGTTGCGCAAGCTCTCTTGTTGGCGGAAGACCTGAAAAACCCCAAATGAACTGAACGGGTACCCCGGGGAGGAACTCGCTCGCCGAAGTGGAAATCACGGTAAAGTAAATTAGTGACAAATCCCCTCGCGGATGTGGTAGACTTGCTGTGCGCTTAATACAGCGGTTGTGGTTGTGCGGTCCCTCTGGTGCAAGACCTGATCTGAGAAAGCCCGCCTTCAGCTAGCTCCGTAAGTCTTCAGCGTAATCTAAAATAAGACTGGCAATGCAAGTCGCCATGCTCGCCCGGCACTTTTGTGTGCGTGCAGCGATCGTTGCACCAGCAAGAAAGCAAAATGCAAAATTTTTCTGAACTTCCGATTTCCACGTACTTGAAAGAACGGCTGGCGTCAGCCCGCTTTGTGACGCCCACGCCGGTGCAAGACGCGGCGATTCCCCAAGCCCTCGAAGGCAAGGATGTGCTCGCCACTGCCCAGACGGGCACCGGCAAGACCTTGGCGTTTCTCATCCCGATCATCGAAAAGCTTCTCAAGCAAAGCACTCCGGGCATCGCGGCCCTCGTGCTCGTTCCCACGCGCGAATTGGCCATGCAGGTTGTCGAGCAGTACAACGTGCTGCGCGGCAAACAACTCTCACCTGCGGCCCTCGTGGTCGGCGGCTTGTCCGAAGGCCCGCAGCTCAACGCCATTCGCAAGGGCGCCCGCCTGGTGGTCGCTACCCCCGGCCGGCTGGAGGATTATCTCGACCGTAAGCTCTTCCAATTCAATGGATTGCACACCCTCGTACTCGACGAAGCGGATCGCATGCTGGACATGGGATTTCTTCCCGCGATTCGCAGGATTGCCGCGGTGCTGCCGAAGCAGCGCCAGACGCTCTGCTTTTCCGCCACCCTCGAAGCCTCGGTAGTCCACCTCATCAAGGACTACACCAGAAACGCGGTGCACCTCACCTTCGGCTCCACGTTGAAGCCCTCGGAGAATGTGCGCCTCCAAGCGTTCGAGGTTGCGGTTGACGGCAAGCCGGAGATGCTGCGGCGCTTGCTCCACAAGGAGAGTGGCCGGTGCCTGGTGTTCTCTCGCACCAAGCGCGGCACCGAACGGATCGCCGAGAACCTGAATCGCGGCGGTATCCACGCGGCGATGATCCATGGCAACCGCTCGCAATCCCAGCGCACGGCGGCCCTGGCGGGATTCCAGCAAGGACGCTACCGCGTGCTGGTTGCGACCGACGTGGCCTCGCGCGGAATCCACGTGCAGGACATCGCTCACGTCATCAACTACGATCTGCCGGAAGTGGCCGAGAGCTTCATCCATCGCGTGGGCCGCACCGGACGAGCCGGTGGACACGGCGTTGCCTCCACTCTTTTCGTTAAGGAGCAGCGCACGGACTTGTCACAGCTGGAGCGCACGCTGGGCATCCGCATCGAAAGGATGCAGCTCGACGGCGATTCGCCCGCAAAAAAGGACCAGCTCCGGGGTTCTATTGGTCCCGTCGGTCCCGCCCGGCCCAGGCAGTCGGCGTCTGGCCCCCGAATGGCTTCACTTCCCGGGGAGATCCTGCAAGCACAGATGGAAAACTAGCCTCGGCCGGTAACCCGGCACGCTGGCGGGCTGCCCATTCCTCGATCCGGGGTGGGCAGCCCATCCCCATCCGGCTGCCCGGGTGACCATTCGGGCACGCTAATCGCACCATCCGCTGCATTCCGCTACCCACCGCTGGACAAATCCTGCAGAATTTGTAACTTAGGATGGGCGTGGGCGCCCATTCTAGACGCCCGAAGGCTAGCTATTTTGCGCCTTCATCCGCGGGTCGCAAGAGGCTGAGGGGCCCAAAACTAGTTTGGTTTTGCCTGGAGTCCGGCGCAGCGCCGCGGCTCGGGCGCACAGGTCAATCGCGGCACGAAGGTTGACCAAACTTTCGAGTTTGCAGAGAACCCCAAGGGTTCTCGATTGGAGCCGAGAAATGAGTACTGCCGCCCCCGTTCAAGGCACGCAAAACAATGGTGAACTGCTCAACATTCTGTCTCCCGAACAGCTGATTCGCCAGCGCCTGGAAGCAGAGCGCAAGCGGCTCGAGATGGAGGCGGGCATCGAGCGGCGGGAGGTCCACCACTTCCACAAGCCGATCGAACTGCCCTTCACCAAGCTCCAGCGCGACCACACCACCATCCTGTTCGGCGGCCTCACCTGGAAGCACGAACGGCTGGTGCACGCCGCCTTGGAAAGCCTGGGCTACAAGTGCGAGTCGGTACCCGTGCCCAACAAGAAAGCCTTCCAGCTCGGCAAGGAATACGGCAACAACGGGCAGTGCAACCCGACGTACTTCACGGTGGGCAACCTCGTCCAGTTCGTGCAGGATCTCGAAGCCAAGGGCCTGACCAAAGATGAAATCTGCGACCGCTTTGTCTTCTTCACGGCGGGCGCCTGCGGCCCCTGCCGCTTCGGAATGTACGAATCCGAATACCGGCTGGCCCTGCGCAACGCGGGCTTCGATAAGTTCCGCGTGCTGCTCTTCCAGCAAAGCGGCGGCTTGAATCAGGCGGAGGCCGAAGCGGGCCTCGCGCTGAACGTCGATTTCTTCCTGGCCATCCTGAATGCTCTGAACATCGGCGACATCATCAACGACGTCGCCTACCAGATTCGTCCCTACGAAGTGAACGCCGGCGAAACCGACCGCGTCCTCGAAGATTCCATGGAGCTGCTGCACGAAGTGCTGCGGCGCAGGCAGCCCTGGCTGCTGCACGGCACGACCGGCGACCTGCTGAAGAAGACCCGCTTTGCGGGCACCGCGGAATACCTCGGCAAGTTCGTGCACCAGCTCTTCGGCGACGACATCATGGCCGGCCTGCGCGAGGTGCGTGACCGCTTCGCCGCCATTCCGATTGACCGCACGCGCGTGAAGCCCATCGTCAAGATCACCGGCGAGTTCTGGGCGCAGACCACCGAAGGCGATGGCAACTTCAACATGTTCAAGTTCCTCGAAAAGGAAGGTGCGCAGGTCGTCGTCGAGCCCATCGGCACATGGATCTGCTACCTGATGCACCAGGTCGTCCAGAAATACCAGGATCAGAAGGGTCTCGAAGAGGGCGCCGCGCCGCCTGCCTCCTGGCGGCTTGACAAGCGCATGAAGATCGGCCTCCGCATGCGCAAGAAGATCATGCAGATCAAGATCGCCGAGGGCATCTTCAAGCGCGAGTACAACCGCATTATCGAAGCCCTGGGCGGCACCGGTCATCACCTCGTCGACCAGTACGAACTGCAGCGCCTCGGCCACCCCTATTACAATTCGCGCGCCGCGGGCGGCGAAGGCCACCTCGAAGTCGCCAAGAATATCTACTACTCGCATAAGGGCCTCGCGCACATGGTCCTAGCGCTCAAGCCTTTCGGCTGCATGCCCTCGACGCAATCCGACGGCGCGCAATCGGCTGTGATGTCTCACTACAAGGATATGATTTTCCTGCCGGTGGAAACCTCCGGCGAAGGCGACGTCAACGCCCACAGCCGCGTGCAGATGGCGCTGGGCGAAGCCAAGGCCAAGACCAAGCTCGAATTCAAGGCCGCGCTCGATGCCAGCGGCCGCACGCTCGAAGAGATCAGGGCTTACGTCGACGAACATCCGGAACTGAAATCGCCGATGTATAAAGTGCCGCGCACCGAGGGCGTTGTCGGCCTGGCGGCGAACTTCGTCCGGCACGTTGCTGGGCTCATGAAGGCAGACGCGACACCGCTGCGGCGCTCCAGCGTCGCCGCCTAAAGGATCGGGGAGCCACGAATGGGCTGTTCAAGCGGAAGCTGCGGCACAGGCGCAAGCGAGAACGCGAGCACGGGCGCGTTCGTACCCCTCGGCAATCTGTCGAAGCCGCTGATTGCCCCGCCCCCTCCCGTCCTGAAGCCGGTTTCGATTCGGCCGGTCGAAGGCACTCGGCTGATGGTCGGCCTGGACGTCGGCTCGACCACCGTCAAGGCCGTCGTCGTCGATCCCTCCGATGACAAAATCCTCTGGCGCGACTATCAGCGCCACGACACCAAGCAGCCCGAGAAAGTTCTCGAATTCCTCAAGCGCATGCAGGACGAGGTCGGCATTGCAGCGGGCCACACGCGTCTGTTCGTCACCGGCAGCGGCGGTGGCGGCATGGCCCCGCTGCTCGGCGCCAAGTTCGTCCAGGAAGTCAACGCCGTGGCTCTCGCCGTCGAGAAGCTCTACCCGAAGTGCGGCTCGGTCATCGAACTCGGCGGGCAGGACGCCAAGATCATCATCTTCAAGGAAGATCCCAAGACCGGCCGCAAGAAGAAGATTCCCTCGATGAACGACAAGTGCGCCGGCGGCACGGGCGCGGTCATCGACAAAATCAACGCCAAGCTGCGCATTCCCGCCGAAGAGCTCTGCAAGATGGGCTACATCGGGCTCAAGCTGCATCCGGTGGCCGGCAAGTGCGGCGTCTTCGCCGAAACCGACATCAACGGCCTGCAAAAGGGCGGCGTACCGCCCGACGAGTTGATGGCCTCGCTGTTTGAAGCCATCGTCCAGCAGAACCTGTCCGTGCTGACGCGCGGTAATACGCTGCGTCCGCAGGTGTTGCTCCTCGGCGGCCCGAACACCTACATCCAGGGCATGCAGGACTGCTGGAAAGTCAGCATCCCCAAGGTTTGGGAGGAGCGCAAGTTCCCCCTCCCCGAGGGTGTGGACCCTGCCTCGCTCATTCTGGTTCCGGAAAACGCTCAGTATTTCGCCGCTCTCGGCTCGGTCGAATTCGGCAAGGACGAGGACGAAGCGGTCGGCGTCTACCGCGGCACGGAAAGCCTGGAATGGTACATGAACGTCGGCCGCCTCGAAGAAAAGCAGAAAAAGGGCGGCAGCGGCCTCAGCAAGAGCGAGCAGGAGCTCCAGGAATTCAAGCAGCGTTACAAGCCCAAGAAATTCGTTCCCGCTAAGTTCCATCCCGGCCAGGTGGTGGAAGGCTTCATGGGAATCGACGGCGGGTCCACTTCGACCAAGGCCGTCCTGCTCGACAAGGACAAGAACGTCCTGGTGAAGTGCTACCAGCTCTCCAAGGGCAACCCCATCGAAGATACGCAGGACATGTTCGCGAATCTGCGCGCGCAGATCGAAGAGCAGGGCGCGACGCTCGAGATCCTCGGCATCGGCACCACCGGCTACGCGAAGGACATTCTGCACGACGTGCTGGCCGCCGATGCGGCCATCGTCGAGACCGTCGCCCACACCGAATCGGGGCTGCACTTCTATCCGGACGCGGACGTCATCTGCGACGTCGGCGGTCAGGACATCAAGCTCATCATTCTGCAGAACGGGCGCGTCAAGGATTTCAAGCTCAACACCCAGTGCTCGGCGGGCAACGGATACTTCCTCCAGTCCACTGCCCAGGGCTTTGGCATCGACGTGACCAACTTCGCCGACCTGGCCTTCAGCGCCAAGGCCATGCCCATGTTCGGTTACGGTTGCGCCGTCTTCATGCAGTCGGACATCGTCGATTTCCAGAGGCAGGGCTGGAAGCCGGAAGAGATTCTGGCTGGCCTGGCGAACGTGCTGCCGAAAAATATCTGGCTCTACGTTTCGCAGATTCCCAACCTGGCTTCGCTGGGCCGCACCTTCGTTTTGCAGGGCGGCACGCAGCACAACCTGGCGGCCGTGAAAGCCCAGGTGGATTTCGTCGAATCGCGCTTCCGCGACAAGGGCATCAAGCCCAACATCATCGTGCACGAGCATTGCGGCGAGTCCGGCGCGATTGGCGCGGCCATTGAAGCCAACCGGCTCTGGAAGATGGGCCGCAAGACCACGTTTATCGGCTTGGAGGCCGTGCAGGAGATCAGCTACATCACTCACCGCAACGAAGACACGCGCTGCTACTTCTGCAAGAACAAGTGCCTGCGCACCTTCCTCGACGTGAAGCTGCTCCCGGGAACGCACGTGGAAAACCTGGTTTCCAAGACCTCGAAGATTCCGATCGCGCCCAACACCAAGCGCCTGATCGTCAACAACAGTTGCGACAAGGGCCTGGTCGAAGACGTCAACGCCATGCGCGAAATCAAGAAGGGGATGGACTCGGTCAAAGAGGCCAACCCTAACATGGCCGAGATCGCCGCGAAGCAGGCGTTCAAGTCGTTCAAGCCTGCGCTGGTCGCCGATCCCCTGCCGCGCTACGCGCTCACCGCGCACCAAAAAGCGCGCGTCGCCGCCATGAAGCATCGCGCCGAGCTGCGCATCGGTATCCCGCGCGTCTTGAACCAGTACACCTGCAACCCGGCATTCAGCGCCTACTTCGAATCCCTGGGCGTCCCGGCGGATAACCTGGTCTATTCCGACTACACCTCCGAGGAGCTGTACAAAGCCGGCGCCAAGCGCGGCTCCATCGATCCCTGCTTCCCGTCGAAGGTGGGCATCCCGCACGTGCACAACCTGCTGTACGTGCACCACAAGAAGAAGCCGCTCGACATCATCTTCTTCCCCATGATCGATGACCTGCCGTCCGATATGGTCAACGCGCAGAGCCATCGCGCCTGCCCCACCGTCACCGCGACGCCTGCGGCCACCAAGGCGGCCTTTATCAAGGAAAGCGATATGTTCAAGGAAGCGGGCATCGAGTTCCTGAACCCGCTGATCAACAACGGCACGCCGCTTTTGTTCGAGCGCCAGATGTACGAAGCGTTCAAGGATATTCTCGGCCTTTCCGCGGAAGAAAATCACCGCGCCTCGCAGGAAGCGCAGAAGGCCATGGACCATTTCAGCGAGGGCATCCTGCGCAAGCAGGGCCGCGACATCCTGCGGAAGCTCGAGGCCGAAGACGGCATCGGCATCGTCCTGCTGGCGCGCCCGTACCACAACGATCCCGGCCTCAACCACGAGATCCTCGAGGAGTTCCAGAAGCTCGGCTACCCGGTGCTGACCTTGGGTTCGCTGCCCATCGACGCCGAGATCGTCGATCGCCTCTTCGGCGACGACGTTCGCGCGGGCGCCATCACGCATCCGATGGACATCACCGACGCCTGGAAAAACTCCTACAGCGAGAACACCAGCCAGAAGGTTTGGGCCGCGAAGTACGCCGCGCGCCACCCGAACCTGGTCGCGCTCGAGCTGTCGAGCTTCAAGTGCGGTCACGACGCGCCCATCTATACCGTGGTCGAAGAGACGGTGACGAAGTCGGGCACGCCCTACTTCTCCTTCAAGGACATCGACGAAAACAAACCGTCCGGCTCCATCCGCATTCGCGTCGAGACCATCGGCTACTTCCTGAAGCGCTACCGCGAGGACATCATCGCCCGCAAGCGCAAGGAGACGGAGATCGACGTGAAGCTGGCGGAATTCGAGGCGCAGATTCGCGCCGAGATGGGCATGCGGGGCGAAGAGGTCGAATCGCCCGAAATGCTCGCAAGCGTGTAAGAAAAAACTTCTCCGCAGGGGCTTTGTCCCGCGCTATGGCTCTCGCAATCCAGTCCGAAAAGGTGATGTTTGAAATCTACCGGGAATCGTCCTCCGCCGGGCGATACCGCGTCGTCTACTTCACCGAACTCGACGAACACAACCGCGAAATCGAAATCAACGACGCCATGCGCGGCGACCACGTTTTCGACGGTTTCCTCCGCAACCACGCCAAGGAAGAAGGCAAGCGCATCGTCGGCAAAGTCCTCGAACGCCTGAACGCGGGCGAAAAGCTAGGTCGCGCCGAAATCGAGCGCGAGCTCAAGCCCTTCATGGCCTGACCGCCTGACCGGGTTATTGGCACCGCCAAGAACCATCTTGAGGTACTATATGAAAAGATATGCTGAAGGTGATAGAAGGAGTTCCATGGTGAGGAAAGCAGTGAAAAAACACTCAAAGAAATCGCGGAAAAAGGCCATCGAGAAAGCGTACAGGAGAGTTTTCTCGCCATTTCCCCCTCCACATGGAAGACAGTACGCGGATGAGGATAGTCTCGAACAACCATCTGCGCTGAGGTACCTTCCCTCAACGACGAGAACAACTGTCGAGATGGCTATTGATCCTCAAATGAGGCGAGATGCCAAATTGGCACGAGATTTTTAACGAGATCCAGCAACAACAAGCTCAAGCACTTGCGGCACCCAACATAGTCCGCCAAAAGTATTTACAGTCTCTCTTCGCACGTACCGGAAGAAATGTCATTGCCTATTATTCAGGCTGGCTTTCCAAGCCCGGCCTCGGCCTGTCTGAAATAAACGATGAAGACAAGAATGGCTTCATGACGACGATTCACAAATTGGACAGGAGTCTCGGCCTAGACCTGATTTTGCACACTCCGGGTGGCGGGATTGCCGCTACTCAGTCGATTGTCGATTACCTACACAAAATGTTCGGGAACAACATACGGGCCATAGTTCCACAGATTGCGATGTCCGCCGGGACCATCATAGCTTGCTGCTGCAAGGAAATTTGGATGGGCAAACAATCCAATCTCGGCCCAGTCGACCCGCAAATGAGAGGGATCCCGGCCCACGGTGTCGTACAGGAATTCAAGCGTGCCCTGCGGGAAGTCAAGAAAGACCCGAGCCGAATACCGATTTGGCAACAGATAATCGGGCAATATCGGCCTACATTTCATTTTTGAGTCAGTGTGAGAACGCTATAGATTGGTCAAATGATTTTGTTGAAAAACAGCTTGCGTGGGGGATGTTTGCTCAACTCCCGGACGCGCAAAAGAAGGCGAAATTCGTCGCAAAAGCACTCTCGGACTACCCGAAGAACAAAACTCACGACAGGCATTTTGACGTCGACGAATGCAAAGCTATGGGACTTGTTATCAAAGAACTAGAAAACGACGCTGCAATGCAAGACGCAGTTCTTTCAGTTCATCACTGCTACATGAACGTATTGATGAACACAAATGCTTATAAGATTATCGAGAATCAGAACGGGATAGCCTTGGTGAAAAATGCGAATACTTTTAATCCTTCTGCTCCGGGGCAGCGGGCCGAGCCGCCCACCTAACTTCTGCAGGGTGCTCTGCTGTCGCCGCAGGCGAGGGCAGGGCTTTTCGTTTGCCACATCGCAGCGATGCCAGTAGCTCAACTTGCATCGCACGCCAGCTTTGACCTCGCTAGCAGCTTGCCCGGGGTGGCAATTTCGTTGTGCCGAGGCCGGGAGAAGCGTACGATGCAGCAATCAGAAGTCCAGATCGGAGACTCCGGCCGGCTATGCCTGTCAGGACGGTCGAAACCAAAGTTCCGGATCAAACGACCGCGCGGGAGGGAAATCAAATGAAAGCTCGATTTTTTGTTGTTTTGTTCGCCTTCGTGGCCCTGGTTGCGGCGTTATCGGCAACGGTCTTCGCGCAGCAGGGTGCGCAGCCTCCGGCGAAGCAGGACACGGTAGGCATCCAGCCGCGAATGATTTCGCCGACCTTCGCGGGGCCGCCGGCGGGAACGCCGACGTTGCCGATCGATCTGTTTTCGTCGAAAAACTTCTATAAGGATCAGAAATCTTGGTCCGACCAGCGCTATTTCCGGTGCAATACGCCCCGCCAGCTGACGGATATGTGGACCTCGCATCGCATTGGCGGGAAGGCGCCGACATCGGCTGCCTGGGGCGACTGCAGCATGGACTATCCGCGAAACAAGATTGTGAGTCCGTACCCCTATAAGACGGCCAAGGAACATTACGAGGCCCTCCTCGCGGCGGCGAAGGCCAAGGGCGGCCCCACCGTCTACACCAAGGCTACGACGCCGGACTGGGAGGGATACTACACGCGAGACGCGCAAGCGGACCATGGCGGCGAGTGGCTTAACGGGACCGTCAACCAGACCCCCACCATACTGTCTCTACTCACTCCGGAATATCAAACGCGCATGGTTCAGGGAAATTATCACGAGGCGGTGAACAATTCGCCGCAATGGAACGCCTCCTTCTGCTATCCCGAAGGGTTCTTGCGCTGGTGGATATACGGAAATTTCGACCTCACCATGACCACGTGGAACGTCCAGTTCCTTTCCGGCCTCGCGGACAACTTGATACGCCAGGTCTTGATCGGGAAGCAGCCCGTGCAAAAAGTCCCGCAGTGGTACGGCGAGACGGTCGGATTCTGGGACGGCACCACTCTGGTTACCTGGACCTCGAACGTCCAGGGCTGGAGCCTGACGCACTCCATGTTCGATTTCAGCGACAAGATGGAAACGGTCGAAACCTTCAAGCCGGTGCGCGACGCGAAGGGCAATTTCGCACTGGATCACGAGGTGGTATTTTACGATCCTGAGGCGTTCGTTCAGCCGCTGCACGCCACCTATCGCTACGCTCGCCAGCCCGACGATCCGACGCGGCGATACACCTACGTCGAGTGCCTGAGCAATCTCAAGGACACGAATGGCATGCCAACGCAAATTACCGAGGCCGACCCTCGCTATGTCGACTACTACGGCCGGCCCTGGGCCCAAAACTGGGAAAAGTACTTCGAAGTCGGCTGGGATAAGCCGCAGGAGTCTGCTGTACCCCAGGGAGTACTCGACATTTTCAAGTAACGCAGGTGGCTAGGAAAAAATTTGACCGGCTGCGAACGTAAGATTGACCGTTCGCAGCCGATCGCGAAGCCGCTCGTTCCGCCCGTCAGAAATGATCCCGGTATGCGAGTTGCACGGGTTGCGTGGGAATCGCCTTGAACGACAGGCCTTCGAGCACGCGCCTCTGATCGGACATGGTCTTCTGCAGGGTCTTCACGTCCACGTTCATCGTATGGGCCAGACGCCGCAGCGACTGAAGGGCGCTATACGAACCCAGGCCCCCGCTGCTGACGGCGTCGAACACGGACATTCCTAAGTCCACGAAGCTGAAGCCCAGTTTGAATTTTTCGCCGAAGGTCATTCCTTCTTTCCCCAGCCGGGCGTTCTCGTATCCCAGATAGCGCACGAACATCCGCGTGTATTCGTTGCCGAACTCGCGCGCGGCGCGGCCTTCGACGGGCGTGTAGGCCGCCATGAAAACGGGCACGATCGTGAGCTGGTCTTTTTGCCGCTTCACGGTGATGAAACCCTTCTCTGTCTGCACGCCCTGGATCTCGGCCAGTGGAATGGAAAGCGCCTCAGCGTCAGGATCGGGCGGAAGCGCCGCGGACGTAACCAGATTCCCGAGATCGTCATCCCCGGCCGGCTCGTCCGGCGCCTCCGATATTCTCTTCTTCACGTTGTACGAAGACAGGTACACCAAACGCACGATGTCCTTGCCGATCTCCACCTTGGCGGCGCGGACGACCGTGCTGTCTTTCGACGAGTTCACCTGCGCGTAAAACGAAACCGGCAGGCCGCCGCTGGCCACGGCGTCGTAGCGGTTATAGGCGGACGACCAGTCGTTGTTCTCCAGATCGGCCAGCGCGAGCATTTCGTTGGCCTCCACGGCGATGGGAAAGAGCTGCGCGGCCTCGTTGAGATCCTCCCGCGAGCGGTCGAGCTGTCGCTCGACGTAGGGTGGCGAGAGCGTCTCCGACGCTGCTGCCGCCTTCTGGTAGCGCCCGGACGTTTTTTTCTGCGCTTTCGTCAGTTTCACGCGGTGCTTGACGCCTTCGGAACTCAGCCCCATCGAGCGGAGCAGCAGGTCTCCCAACAGGTCGTGTGCCTCGTCCACGTTGTCGTCGTAATCGGAGCGCCATTGTTCGAGCGACGCGAGGTGTTGGGCCACCTCGACGTTCCGCTCGTGATTGGTCTCGAGCTGCTGGTAACGCTCGAAACACTGGCGCGCCTGGGCGACGTCGCCGGCCCCCTCGTACAGCAGCGCGAGCCTCCACTGCGTCAGCGGATAATCGGGCCAGATCTGCTCGGCGGCGCGGTACTCGGCCGTCGCGCGATCGTAGCGGCGGTAGTCCAGATCGAGCGCGGCTGCGGCGAAATGGGATCGCACCTGCGCGCCGCGCTCGCCGTCCAGAGAGGCGAGCGACGCCAGACTCTCCTGTCGCGCCTGCGCATCTGCGGCGTCGAGCGCCTCCGGCGCTAGCCTCAGGTACTCCCCCAGCAAACGCGCGGCGGCGTCCGCCCGGCCATCCCCTTCCGCGCACTTCGCCGCGTCGAACAGGATTGCCGGACTCTGCGGCAACGCGGCTTGCAGTTCCTTGATCTGGTCGCACACGCTGGCGGGAGCGGCGCCCTTGTTTTCTCCGCCCGTGGCGCCACCCACCGCATCGTTACCCGTCTGCAGGTAGGTCGCGTTGAAAATGTCTATTTTTTTCCTGGCGTCCCCGCTGGGGGCCACCGGAGCCACGCCGAGCTGCAGATTGCCGCGGAGTTGGATCATATTCGCGCGCAAATTCTTATCGTGCGTGGCGGCAATCGCGGAATCGAGATGCTCCACGGCCTGGGCGCGATCTTTGAGTTTTTCGTAGCACAGCGCCAGGTTGTAATGCAGTGTGGGATTCACCGGGGAGATCGCCAGGCCTTTCTCCAGTTGCTCCGCGCAATCGGAGAATTTGCCCGCGTCGTAGGACTGGTGCGCGCCGGCGAGCAGCGCCTCCACCTGCTTCTCCTTGGAGTCCCGGATGCGGTTGATGCCGTTAAGAGCGTCCTTGGTCGAAAGGTAGCCTTCGGCGTCCACGAACTTCTCTCTCGCTTCGTCCAGCTTACCTTCCGTTTCGAGCGCCTTGCCTTCGGCCACGAGCGCCTTGGCCGTAGCTTCAAAGTGTTTCTTGTCCATCTGGGAAGGATTCGCCGGATCGCTCCCCTGCGGACCCGCCGCCGCGGAAAGGGGCAGCAAGGCCAGAACGAAGAACCGCGGCATGGAACGAATCGTCATGAAGGGCGGCGAACCCGCACGGCCGCTCCCCTTTTGCAAATTTGTCGAGAATCTTCCGCCGTCCCGGACCGGGTGTCAACTACCATCGAATGGTACCCTATGAATTCAGGTCCATCTCGCATGGGGTGCCCGTCCCGGTTCCGCTACTTCGCGGAGCTTGCTGCCGGCTCGATTTTTCTCCAGGGCCACTCGCCGCGCCGGGCCGCGCGCAAAAAATAGAGTGCCAGGCCGACGACCAGCAGAACCGTCGCGTAGCGGATCTCCCGCAGGAAGTTCGGCCGCGAAATCAAAATATACACGAAGCCGATCGTGGCCAGCACCGCCGGCCACGGATAAAACCACATGCGGAAGGGGCGCGGCATCTCGGGATTTCGCTTGCGCAGGATGATCAAGCCGACTTCCTGCAACAGGAATTGCAGGATCAGGCGAATCACCACTAGCGCAGCGATTATGTCGGCAAGCTGCAGGACGCAGAAAGCGATCGCCACCGCTCCCAGCACCAGGAGCGAAACGTAGGGGAACCGCTTCTTCGGATGCAGGCGGCCGAAAACGGCGAAGTAGTTGCCGTCGAGCGCGGCCGCGTACGGCACCCGCGAGTAGCCCAGCAGGAGCGAAAAGACCGAGCCGAACGCCGTCCAGATGATCAGCGCCGTGACCAGCTTCCCCGCCCAGCCGCCGTAAATCTGCTGCATGAAGACCGCGATCACCGAAGATCGCGCGTCCGGGCTCACCTGCCCTTCGAGCTGGCGCCACGGAATCACGCCGAGCACGCTGATGTTCATGAGCAGATAAATCGCCGCCACGAGCGTGATCGAAATGAGCACGGCGCGCGGGATGTTTCGCTCCGGCTTTTCCACCTCCCCGGCGAGATAGCAGATGTTGTAGTAACCCCAATAGTCGTACGTGGTGATCAGCATGGCCGCGCCGAGCCCGGTAAAAAAATCCGTGGAAGCGGTGAACGCGCCGGGCGGAAAGCTGAAAGCCTGCGCGGCGTGAAAATGGCTGACGCCCGCGGAGATCACCCAGGCCAGCGTGAGCAGCACGCCGCCCCAAAGAAATTTGGACAGTCGCCCCACGCTCACGATGCCCCGGTACAGGAGCACGACCGCGAAAAGGCACGCCCCCATCGCCACCCACGTGCCCGGCGTGATCACGATGTTGGCTTCGACCTTGCCCAGCAGCGGAATCGCAGCGTGCAGATTGCGCTGGAGAATGACGCCGCGCAGGTTCGGCCAAAGATATCCCGCGTACGCCGAAAGCCCGATGCACCCGGAAGCAATCGAAAGCGGCGCGCTGAACGTCAGTTGCCAGATGAAAAGAAACGAAACCAGCCTTCCGAAACCCTTCGGCCCGTAGATTTGCTTCAGGTATTCGTACGAACCGCCCGCGGTGGGCATGGAAGCGCCGAGTTCGGCGATCACCAGCCCGTCGCACATCGCCAGGCCCGCGCCCGCCGCCCATCCCAGAATCGCCTGCGGGCCGTGCATCGCGGCGACCACGAGCGGCAGAGTGATGAACGGCCCCACGCCGATCATGTCGAGCATGTTCAGCGACACGGCGCTGCCGAGGCCCATGCCGCGGACCAGGCCGGCGGACTCGCCTTTTGTGTTCGTCGCGGTCAACCACATCTCCCGATCAAGCCGCGCAAGCATACTGCGGCCGCCCGCGCTGTCAACAAACCTTTGGCAACGTTTTGCGCGCGCCTTTGACGCGCGGCCCCAAGGCTGCCTAGAATCTAGGCCGCTCGCACAATTCAGGAGGCGTAATGAAACTCGACCTGCTCGCGATCGCCGCACATCCCGACGACGTCGAACTGACTTGCGGCGGCACGCTGATCAAGATGGCCCGGCGCGGCTACCAGGTGGGCATCCTGGACCTCACCGCCGGCGAAATGGGCACGCGCGGCACGCCGGAAATCCGGCGGCGGGAAGCGGCCGCCGCGGCGCGGCTGATGCGCCTGGCGCACCGCGAAAATCTCGGGCTGCCCGACGCGCGGCTCGAACCGCGCATGGATTACAAGCTGGCCGTCGCGCGGCGCGTCCGCGCGCTGCGGCCGCGCACCGTGATTCTTCCCTATTGGGAGGGCCGCCACCCGGATCACTACACGGCTTCGCAACTCGGGTACGAGGGTTGCTTCCTCGCGGGCCTGGAGCGCCTGGACATCGAGGGTCAGGCGTTCCGCCCGTTCAAAGTGCTCTACTCGACCACCTACGACCGCGACGTGCGGCCGTCGTTCGTCGTGGACATCACGAGCGAGTTCGCGCTGCGTGACCGCGCGATGCGCGCCTACGCCTCGCAGTTCCAGCCGAAGCGGCGCGAGCGCCGATCGAAAGTGCACATACCGCTCGACCGCCTGGTGCAGCACGTGCATTCGGCCGCACGGTTCTACGGCGAAATGGCCGGCGTCGAATATGCAGAGCCGTTTCTGGTGAAAGAGATCATGCAGGTTGAGGACGTGGTGGAGTTGCCGGTGCGCTCGCTCTGACAACGCGGCGGCGCGTTTCGCATGAGTCGCCGGCGCATCAGGCCCGGGCCGCGACCGCTCCGCTGAGGACTTGGCGGTAGTAGTTTTCATAGAGCGGGATGATGTCATTCGCGCAGTACTTGCGCTTCGCGTCCTGCCGGGCGCGCCGGCCCATTTCCCGTCCGCGGTCGGGCCGCGAAAGAATCTCGATGCCGAAGCGCGCGGCAGCATGGACGTCGCGCGCCTCGACCAGATAACCGTCCACGCCGTGCTCGACCACTTCGGAGACGCCGCCCACACGGGTGGCAATCACGGGCACTTCGCACGCCATCGCTTCGAGCGCGGCCAAGCCAAAACTCTCGTGGTCGGACGGCAACAGGAACAGATCGGCGAGGCCGAGTTTCTCCTGAACGCGGTCCTGTTTGCCGAGCAGGAAAATGTCCTTCGTGATGCCCTTCTTGCGGGCCATCCATTCGACGGCGCCGCGGTCGGGTCCATCACCCATCAGGACGAGTTTCGCGGGGAGCTTTTCGCGGATGAGGGCAAAAATCTCGACGACGTCGGTAACGCGCTTGACGGGACGGAAATTCGACAGGTGCATGACGATGGGCTCGCCGTTGGGCGCCCACTCGGCGCGCTGCTCGGGATCGTCCTTGCGGCAATAGAGGTCGCAATTGACGAAGTTGGGCACGACTTCGATGGGCCGCTTGATGTCGAATTCCTCGATGGTCTTCTTTTTCAAGTATTGCGAAATTGCGGTGACGCCGTCGGACTGCTCGATCGAGAAGCGCGTGATGGGCAGGAAGCTGCGGTCGTTGCCGACCAAGGTGATGTCCGTGCCGTGCAGCGTGGTGACGAAGGGCAGGCGGCGCGGAGCGGCCATGGCGCGGGCGAGCAGCGCGCTGATGGAATGCGGAATGGCGTAGTGAACGTGAAGCAGGTCGAGCCCGGCCGAATTGGCAACTTCCAGCATCTTCACGGCCAGAGTGAGAGAGTAGGGCGCGTGCTCGAAAAGCGGGTAGTTGGTCACCTCGACTTCGTGAAACACGATGTTTTCCTTGGCGGCATCGAGCCGCACGGGCGGGGCGTAACTGATGAAGTGGATTTCGTGGCCGCGGGCAGCGAGCTCCATTCCGAGCTCGGTGGCGACAACCCCCGAACCGCCGTAAGTGGGATAGCAGGTGATTCCGATCTTCATTTGGCTACACTGCCTCCGACTCCGAAGCTTCGGTGGGTGCTTCGCTCGAAGTTCGCCATTTGGGTACCCCCACCCGGGTGTTTTTGCAAAGAGTGCGCAAGCGCATGAAAATAAGCGGGTTGAGCTTTTGAAGAGCGCCAAAGAGTCCGGAAGTTGCTGATTTCAGGCGCGTTGCAAGAGCGCATCGCGACGCTCACGATCGCGGGAGCGTCAAGCGGAAGCGGCCAGCGGAAGGATTCCGGTCTCAGCTGCGAAGCAGGCAGCGCTGCGGGTCCGAACATAGCAATATCATACCATGCCGGTCAACTATGTTTACGCATAAGTATACGAACGCAGATGTGAGAAGCGGCAGGGCGTTCGAACGCCTCGATTCCGGAAGATCGGCCCCACTGCACTTCACCGAATGGTTCGGTGACGAGAATCGTTGTGCGGAAGTTCCTCCGCGCGCGTGCGCGCCGCGCGGAGGAACCAGCCGCAAATGCGGTTACGTGTCTGTTAGAAGATGAACTTCAAGCCCAACTGAATCACCCGCTGCCCGCCATTTCCGTTCACCGGGTTGCCGCCGTTTGGCGTTGACAGCGATTGGCTGAAGGTCGGAGACGTCGGGTCGCCGTCACCCCCTGTGAATGCGGGGGTGTTCAGGAAGTTGAAAAACTCGGCCCTGAACTCCGCAGTAACACGCTCCTTGATCTTCGTGTCCTTGGTGACCGAGAAATCCAACTCGTCCCAGGGGGCGGTCTGGATCTCGTTTTTCTGCATATTGCCAAAGGTGCCTTGCGCCGGAGCCACAATGGCCGCGTGACCGCTGGCCGCTACCCAGCAGCCAAAGGCCTGTTGCGGCACCCCGCCTATCGTGTTTCCAACCAGTTCCTGGTATCCGTCGGAGATGCCGGGATCTATGGCGTTCATCTTGGCGTTCACGGGCAGGGCGGCGGCGGCCTGTCGGCATATCAGCGGATAGTTGCTAGCGAGGCTGGCGGAACTCCCCGGTGCACCTAGCGGCACGATATTGCAGGTCCCGTTGTCCATGTTACTGTTGGCGATGGTGTAGCATTTTGTCCCATTCAGTCCGACGTAGCCAAACCCAGTGCGGCTGAAGTCGTTGGGACTTCCTCCCGAGGTGGTGTACATGCTCCAGTAGTACTGGCCTCTGTGAGAACTACGACCACCGACACCCGTGCCGTTTCCGGCAAAGTCTATGTTGGAATTCTGAACGCTGAGCCCCGGCGCGCTTTGGAACTGGAACGCGCTATTGAGGCGCCAGCCTTGGGTCACCAAGCTCAGCCAGCCCATTGACTTCAGTCCCGGAACGTCATAGGTGACCGTAAAGTAGAAAGTCTGGAAGGGGTCTCCGCTGTTGCCATAAATCCAATTCGGGATTCGTGATGGTCAGAATTGTGGGGTTGTTGCCACCGGCGACGCTGGAGAGATGATGGGCGTAGGAGTAGTTGGCGTTGAAGGTCAAGCCGTGGGTTGTCCGGTTCCTCACAGTAACCTGCAAGGCATCGTAGTTCGTTTCCCCGCCAGGCCCATACTGCAGGATGTTCCCAAAATAAGGGAACTTGGCGTTGTACGGCCGCCGGGAAACAGCAGACGTGATCCCAGCGAGCGGGGCGCAGACCGGGACCGCCGGGACTGGCGGGCCCACGCAGCTTGCAGAGGCGCCGTTTATCTGCGCATTGGCTAGGGCGTTGGCCGTGCTGAAACCCACGGTCGGCTCGTTGAGGTCGGGCTCCATGTTTCCATTGGTCGTATGGTTTCCGAGATAGTTGATTTCAGCAGATACGGAGTGGCCGAGGGCTCGCTCCACGCCCAACGTCCAACTCGTCAGATAGGCCCCCGGCTGGTATTTGGGATAAATCTCCATCGTACAAGGCGACGGCGTATAGGGGATCCCGCCCGAGCCGAGCACCGTGGCGTTCCCGTCTCCGCAGTTGAACGCGCCCGCGCCCGACGGAAAAATATTCACGTTCTTTGCCCAGTTAATCTGACTGCACGCGGGAGCGTTAGTCCCGAGAGGGCAGCTGTTATTAAGGGTGACAACACCTTGCCGGTCGGTACCCGGACTGGCCACCTGGACGAAGTTTGCAGTGGGCCCCCCGGGGACTCCTGGGCCACTGCACGGGTTACCGTCGCTGCAATAGAACAGGCCAAACCCGGTGGGAACCGAATCCAGAGAGCCGCCAAACCCAGAGGCAACGACGTCGTCTATGTCGATGGTCTCATAGAGGACGCTGCCCCCCGCTCGAACCACTGTCGTGCCGTTGCCGGTAACATCCCAGGCGAGTCCCAGCCGCGGACCGAAATGCTTTTTGTTGTTGCTGTAGAGAGGCGTGCCCCCGGTCTGTTGCACCATTCCCGAAGGCGTGCTTGGGTCGAAGTTCCCGAATTTGTTGTTGAGTTCCGCGTATGGAAACGTGTATTCGTAGCGCAATCCGAGGTCTAGGGTCACTTTCTTAGTCACCCGGTAGTTGTCAGAAAAGTAGAGGGCGAATCGATCGAGGTTTACGTCGCTAATCGCCGCGCCAATCAGGACCTGGCCGCCCGAGGGGATTCCGGCCAGGAAGTCCTCGAGTCCCGTGGACGTTCCCACGTTGCTGTTGAACGCCTGGCCGCCGTTGAAGTTAACGGTGCCGTTTGGAGCCTGCGGCGCTCCGCTTCCATGATAGGTCGTGCGATGAACCTCGCCACCGAACTTGAGCTGGTGCTTGCCAAGGCTATGGGAAACGCTGTCGACGAAGTGCCACGTGTGTTGCATAACATTCTGGTCGGCAATGGGCTGAGCCGCGCCCAAGGTGTTGGCGTGATTGATCGTAACCCACGGGAACCCGCAGGCCCCAAACGGCGGGGAATTGCCCCCGACCAAACCGAACAAGGCTTGATAGTTGACCAACGGGGTGTGGCCGTTGCAGTCCTGATTGCCATCCACCAGATTGTAGCGGTCATAACCGAAGCGGGCCTCGTTCACCCATCTGGCGTTGGGAGTAAAGACCCAGACCACCCTCACCGCTTGTGTCCGGCTCAAATTGGCGTTGTTCCACGCCGGAAACAGCGTGTTTTGGGGGCTAATCGTGTGGGCTTGGCCAAAAAAGTCTTCCCCGTTGATGGCGTTGTGTTCGTTGGGGTGATAGTCCATCTTCACGATTTCGTTGTCAGAGTGGCCAGAGGTAAGGTTCGACAAGGGGGTGAGCGCCGGGTTGGTGGTGTTATTCAGGAAAACGCCCTTGGTCGGATCGCACGTGGGCACGACAGTTCCGTTTCCTGGTGTAAAGACGCCGCCTATTGAGGTTGCCAGGACGGTGGCTGGGGAACCCGTGAAGGTACAGCCAGCCAAGAGCATGCTCATCGGATTCGGCGTGAGGCCGAAGTTATTCGCCAAGTCTTTGATAGCATCCGGGAGGCTGAGGTTCGTATCTCCTATGCTTTGGGAAGTCGCTAGCGCGGCGGTGGTAGCGCTCCCGACGTTGTAGCGGAATCCTTCGTAGTTTCCGAAATAGAATATCTTGTCTTTCCTGATGGGACCGCCGATGGACGCGCCAAACTGCTCGATCTCATCGGTCGCTCTGGGGACCGAATTGCCAAGGAACTGGTTTTGCGCATCGAAGGCCGTATCGCGGCCGAAGGCGTAGGCGGTTCCATGAATGGCGTTGGTGCCCGACTTCAACCCCACACTAACGTGGGCGCCCAACCCCTGGCCGAATTCCGCCGAGGGATTGGTTATGACGCTTACCTCCCCAATCGCGTCCAGGGGCAGAATGGTCAACTCATCGGTGCTGGTTGCCGCGCCGATCAGGGGTCCGCCATTGCCCACGAAATGGTTGATGTCCTCCACGCCGTCGAGCATCCACTGGTCTTTCGTGCCGTCCACGCCGTTCACCGCGGGGCCAGCTCCCTGTCCCGGAGGCGATATTACCCCTGCGCTGAAGTCCATCATGTGCGAGTACACGCGGCCTTGGGCGGGCAGATTTTCAAGCATCTGTGTTTCGATCGTTGAGGACAGAACGGCGTTGGTGGTATTGATAAGGGGCAGCGATTCAGTGACGGTCACAGTCTGGTTTTGCGCGCCGGGCTGCAGCGTCACGTCGACGCGAACCTCTTCGCCATTCCCCAAGATAACGTTCTGGCGATCCAGGGTCTTGAAGCCAGGGGCTTCCACATGAACCGTATACGTGCCGGCCGTCAGGCCGGGAGCCGAATACAGGCCAGCGGCATCCGTGGTCAACGGGCGCGTGACCCCTCGAGCAACGTCGATGACGTTCACTGTAGCGTTCGCGATGATGCCGCCTTGTTGGTCGGTAACGACGCCGGAAATATGGCCTAACTGTAGCGACTGCGATGAAGCGGGCAGACAAAGCAGCAGCATCGCTGCGCTAGCAACCATCAACTGCATCAACTTTCTGAGATTGAAAGGCGAGGAACTCATAACACCCCCCAAATCGACGTTGAGTCAGATCAGGACCGGTGCGCTGGGCGAGCAGACGAACTAGGCGACTTCCCCCTTGACTGCGACGGCGCAAGGGCCCGCAATCGACTTCTGATGCGAACTTGTATTCCCGCACTGCTACCGTGTCAAGTCAAATTATTAGCGAACGGGGAAGGGTTCGGTCGAGCCCGCGGACACCGTAATATGCCGAACGCGCCGGTACCTGAGGCCTTCCAGGCCAATCGGCTCAATGCGTGCGTTCACGGTGAAACGCGGCAAGGAGTTAGCTGGCGAAACGCGGCGATCTCGCCGATGTCAGCTCTGGTGGCGAAGGTCGTATTGTGTCGCGGGCAAGAGAAGCGTAGGATGCGCGAGTCGGAGGTCCAAATCGAAAATTCCGGAGTAAAACGCTTTCGCCTGCCCCTTGTGAAGATACGGTGAAAGCGCCTCCACTCCCCGGGAAGGAGAACACCATGAAAACCATCCGGACATTGCTCGCCGTCCTCTTGCTGCTGACCTCGACCGCTCCCGCGCGCGCCGATTTTAGATATACCGAGACGTCGCAGGTCACCGGCGGCGCATTGGTCGGCATGATGAAGTTCGCGACCGTTTTCGCTCGCGGAGATGCCAAGAAACAGGAGCAGCAGGCGCTGCAGCCCACGACGACGACGCACTACCTCAAGGGCAACCGCTTGCGCACCGACCAGCCGGACGGCACCGCGCAGATCGTCGACCTGGACGGCCGCCGCGTGATCGCCATCGACCTCAACAAGCGGACCTATGCCGTGGCCACCTTCGAGCAGATCCAGGCGGCAATGGCGCAGGCCCAGCAACAAATGCAGCAGCAGATCCAACAGAATCCGCAAGCGCAGCAGCTCCAGAACGCCCAGATCAAGTTGACGCCCACGATCCACGTCACACCCGGCGGCGGCAACCGCGTCATCCTGAACCAGCCCACCAATGAAACCAAAGTCCAGATGGATCTGGCCATGCAAGCCACCGCTGCCGGCCCCAACGCGCCGTCTCCCGGCCAGCCCAACTCCGCAACGGTAACCTACTCGATGAACATGGACACTTTCGTGGCGCCCGGCGTCACCGGATACCAGGATTTCGCGCAGTTCTACCGGCGCATGGGTCAAGAGGTGAGCTGGATGAAGCTGCCGGCGATGAACGTGCAAATCGATCCGCGCGTCGCGCAAGGCATGTCCGAGCTGCAGCAGAATTCCGACGCTCTGAAGGGTTTTCCGCTGCTCTCCTACGTCAGCATGACCTTGGCCGGCAGCGCCGAGGGACAGGCGCAGCCGTTGGCCTCGCAAAACAGCACGCAGGACCAGCAACCGGCGAACCCGCCGCCCTCGAAATCCAACACCTCCTCGGACAACACGATTCCCACCAGCCCGTCGGCCGCGGTGATGAAAGGTTTCGGCAGCCTCTTCGGAAAGAAAAAGCAGGACAACTCGTCCGCATCGGCGAATCAGGGCGCGGCGGGGTCGAGCCAAACCAGCGCGCCACCTCCCAATCCAAATTCCAACTCGAACGCGCTCATAGAAATAACGACGCAGGTGACGTCGTTCTCGGACTCGTCTCTTGACGGCAGCCTATTCGACATTCCCGCGGGCTACACGCAGCTGCAAGAAGATCCCTCGTTAGTCTTCAGCGGAGGACGTTCGCAGGGGCAGCAGCAAGCACCGAGACAATAACTTACCTATTTCGAATTCAACGCCCTGACGGGCGGCGACGCATCGAGAAGTGCGTTTACCGTAAGGAGGGCCGGGCCGTTCCCTTTCGGCACTCAGAGGCACGTGCAGAGAGCAGCCCTGGATTCCAATAGTCCCGCCGAATCGGATTCGGCGGGCATTTCGACCATCGCGGCGCCGGTCAGCTAGAAGGCGTCGAAATCGTTGTTCACTCCGGACGAGAGCTGCGCCATTTTCCGCTGTGAGATATTGACCACCCAGGAGGCGATGTTCGCCTCCGTCACCGGCAGCGGCAGCCGGCGGACCATGGACTTCCAACTATAGAACTCGCGGTACATTCCCTGCACGTTCCTGACAATGTCTTCGGGGCTGCAGTATTTCGGCTTGAGGTGGCAGGTGTGTCCGGGCCAGCGACCGATCTCGTCCAGTTTCAGGATGCGGTCCTGGCTCTTCATGCGTTCGTAAAACATCGTGCCCTTTTCCGGAGTAAGAATGTTGAAGTAGGCGACCGGCACTTTTTCCTGCTCGAGGAAGTCCAGGGTGGAGCGGAATACCGCGGGCGTTTCGTTGTCCCAGCCGAAGATGAAATTCAGCGAATAGCTGATGCCGCCCTTGCGCAGGTTGCCCAGAAGCTCGCTGTAACGGCTTACTTTGTTGAACTTCTTGTTCATCTCCTTCAG
>Ga0210394_10001680_pt1 | contig 33863 bp, 30 predicted proteins | sample IncBWC12MmetaG_FD_160121 | JGI IMG/M metagenome (GOLD analysis project Ga0210394, IMG submission 160121) | Forest soil microbial communities from Barre Woods Harvard Forest LTER site, Petersham, Massachusetts, United States - Inc-BW-C-12-M | ecosystem: Environmental > Terrestrial > Soil >... | reverse complement strand
ACGGTCTCCAGCAGAACATTGGGATTCTCAGGATCGAGAAGCCGTTCGAGCTGGCTACGGCTGGTTCCCATTCGCTTTGCCATCTCGCTCTTGCCCACCGGCCAACCAAACTCGACGGTAGCGATATCTGTCCCTACGATCCGCTTGTCCTCGCGCGATAGCGGCGCGGATGTCCTCGCCCCCTCGTGCTTCTATGTGCTGGGTCGACATCCACCTGCTCGCGTCAGCGAGGTTGGCCAAACTTCCCTTCTGGACGCTGGACAAGCGACTTGCGGACCTAAATCACTTCCTGGGACAAACCCAAACTCAAGACTTTCCTGCATGACCGCCATATTCCCAGTCGTAGGGCACGCCGGTGTCCCCGAGAATGAATCGCACCAGGTCGGAGAAACCCGCCTCGGCGCGAACATCGTTCGACAGGATCAGGACGCAACGCTGGCTGGCTTCGATGCACACCACGCTGTTGGCAGTTTGGCCGTCGTGACCGCCTTTATAGAATCCGTGACCTTGAGGGCCGTCGAACAGGATCACACCCAAGCCCGAGTAAAGATCTCCGCGCTGCTCACTGGGCGGCAGATCAGGAGCAAAAGGAGGGAATTGACCGGCAGTCGTTATGTGCAACGTTCGCTTTGTCATTTCCGCGCGCGCTGCGGCTGTTAAACCATCGACCCGTACGAGAGCGGCGGTGAACCTGGCCAGATCAGAGATAGTGGTGTTCATTGAGCCAGCCACTCGGACCTTGCTGCGCTTCTCGTGTGGCTGGGGCTGCCCCTGATCGTTCCATCCATCGGCGACATTGGCGTCCGAGCCGTTTAGCCATACCAGGCTCGTGCGGGTCATTCCCAAGCGTTGGAAGTCGGCCTGGGCGAGATCGCCGACATCGAGCCCCAAACCCTGCGACTTGCGACCATGCTCGATGACGAACTGCAGCAGGATGAAACCCTCGCCGGAATAGCTGAAGTGGGTGCCAGGCTCGAAATGGATGTGAAGCTTCCGGTCGGGCTCAATGAACCAGAAGTTGCTGAAGCCAGTGGAATGGTCTAGGCACATTCGAGGGGTAATCAATTTCCAGCGGGGGTCGTCAGCGAGGTCCCGGTATGGCCCATACTTGTCCGGAAACACTGAATCGGGACCGTAGCTTGGCAAGGGCTGATCGAGATCTGCCTCGACAGGCGTATCGAGTTTGAGCTTGCCCTGGTCGACCAGTTGCATCACCACATATGCAAACACGGTCTTGGTGAGCGACGCTCCGTACATGACCGTATCGGTGGTCAGCGGATCGCCCTTGGCGTTGCGGATGCCGTAACCCTGCACATAGGTGACTTGGCCATGATCGATGATCGCGACGGCTATGCCCTTGGCGCCCGTTCGGGTCAGGATCGTGGCCACTTCAGCGTCGACGGCGGCAGCGGTCGGTCCGGCTTGAGCGACAACCGATAACACGAGCCCCCAGAAGACCCGCAGTACGAAAGTTCCTGTTCGACATTTCATGGCGAGATTCTGTCCGGAGCTTCGCAATGGATAGTCTCTCTTGTCGGCCGGGGTGATGGGCGCTGGGACAATTTTGGGACAGTGAAATCGTGACATCACGTGATAACAAGTCCCTGTTGCAATTGGCTTCACGGGTCGCATATCGTTGATTCGTAAGCACCCACTTCCGTTTCACACGGCAGAGGTCACTGGTTCGAGCCCAGTACCGCCCACCAACGAGAACAAAACCACCCAGCAGTTCTCTCAGCGTGGTTCCCGCGTCTTTGGGACAGTGAGCTTCCCTTCCTTACAGAGCTGCGGGCCGGAAACAGTGCCAAGTGCGCGCGCCAGAAGCAGAGGTTGGCCGGCTGGCTTAGTATCTCCGATTGGGCACAGTCACAGAGGCGTATACCGCGTGTTCAGACCCCGAACGCGCGCGCAAGATGGTTGAAGGGGGCATCCATGAGATTCGGGACCTTGAATTTCTTGACCCCAGTAATCTTGGCGGGCGTGCTGTCGATCCCTGCGCGCTCCGGGATCATCACCTTCGATGCTCCCGGCGCGATCCCGGTTGGAGGCTCAATCGATGGGACCTTTCCCAGCAGCATCAATAGCGGGGGGACCATCACCGGGATCTACGTTGATGCTAACACCCTGTACCACGGCTTCCTGCGCGGGCCCGGGGGTGAGTTCACTACTTTGGATGCTCCGGGCACCGGAACGAGTATCGGCACGCGCTTCAGGGCCTTTTCCGCGCTCGCCCCTGCCTCCGTCAACATCAAGACTCGCAGCATCAGTATCAACGACCGCGGGGCGGTCGCGGGGAACTACATAGATTCCCGCAATGTGAGCCACGGTTTCCTGCGCAGTCCCGAGGGTGCGTTCATCACGTTGGATGTTCCCGGCGCGAGCTCTGTCTCCGGCTCATTTGACGGGACCTTCCCCAGCAGCATCAATAACAGCGGGACCATCACCGGAAATTTCATCGACTCGAAAGATCGGAACCACGGTTTCCTGCGCAGCCCGAAAGGCGAGTTCGTCGTGTTCGATGCTCCCGGGGCGAAGTCCGTCGCGGCCGCAGGGTACGGAACCGTTCCCGAGAGCATCAATGATGCGGGGACGGTCACGGGGCATTACATTGACGTGCACGATGTGACGCGCGGTTTCGTGCGCAGTCCCAGCGGCGGCTTCACCACCTTCGATGCTCCCGGCGCGAGCCCCACCGCAGCCTTTGGCTTCGGCACCGTTCCTGAGAGCATAAACGACGCCGGAGCTGTCACCGGGCACTACGCCGATGCGAACGGCACGAAGCACGGCTTTCTGCTCAGTCCTGACGGCAAATTCACGACGTTCGATGCTCCGGGCGCGCTCAGCGGGTCGCTTCCCAAGAGCATCAATGTCGGAGGAGCTATCACGGGACACTACGTTGACGCGCAGAACGTGCACCACGGGTTCGTGCGCCGTCCAGACGGCAGCTTCACGACCTTCGATGCTACCGGCGCAGCCACCGGTGCAGGCTCGGGCTTCGGGACCTTTCCCGACAGCATCAACGACGCCGGAGCTGTCACTGGACACTACATTGACGCGCAGGGTCTCAACCACGGTTTCCTGCGGATTCCGTGACCGCGGGCGAGAGCTGCGAAAGGCGAAATCGCACGCTCTGGGCGGGCATGTGACCTTCAGGTAGTACCAACTTCAGTTGGTCCAGCCAAAGTAGTTGGCTATGAGGACTACCGAATCCATAAAGCCGTGTGCGAGGACGGGAGCCCACAGATTGCGCCTCGCTAACAAGTATGCCCCACCGAGAATCAGTCCAGCGACTCCGGAGTTGACGATACCCGCTGGGCCTTTGTAGTAGTGCCCGATGCCGAACAGCACCGAGCTGACGATCAAGGCGAACGCATAGGCGGTGGACGATCGACGACCAACGTCGGCGGCACGTTCCAGCAGATACCCGCGATAGGCAATCTCCTCGCCGAAAGCCGCGAAGCCCCAAACGATCGGCAGGTACAGAAGCGCAAGTCGCAGATTCCCAGTGACGCTCTCGACGCCCGCTGGCGCACGTTCCGGAGGCCATACCAACGCCGTCACGGGCTCGATCACGAATTCGCCGAGCACGAGGCGGAGCGCGGCCGCCGCGACCGCGATTAGGAGAATCCTCGTCCACGAGCCGGGACGCCGGAAGCCGATCTCGCTCCCACTGAAGTGGCCGAGGGCGAGTCGCCGCGAAACCAGCGCGAGCACCACCAGGATGGGCACTTCGTTTGGCAGCACGTGAAAAACATTGTGGCCGACCACTGCGGCGCCGCCCACGATCAGCTCAATGGCGGCGAGCTTCTGCCCGCGACTATTTGGCGTTCCTACGGAATTGGATGGGGATGTCACAGACGTTTCCGATCTCCGGGCTCGGAACTTATTGTGGCGAAATGCGGGGAAACGGGTGAAAATAAATCACCATCATTCTTTTCATTTGTTTCACTCGATCGCGCCATGCCCGACCTCGATTCCACCGACCGTCGCCTGCTGATGTTGCTGCAGCGAAACAACCGTCGCCGACTCCGCGATCTCGCCGCGGAATTGTCGATCTCGGCGCCGACGTGCCTGCGCCGGATGCGGCGCCTCGAGGCGAGCGGTGTGATCCGTTCGCATTCAGCGATACTCGATGCGCGACGCATCGGCCTAACGGTGACGGCTTTCATCGAAGTGGCTCTCGTCGATCCCTCCGGTGCCGAAATGACGTCCTTCGAACGACGCATGCAGCACTGTGCCGAAGTCGTCCAGTGCTCGGAGCTAGCGGGTGACGTTGACTATCTGCTGACGGTACTGGCGGCTGACATGCCAGCATTCGCACAGTTCACCCGCCGGCACCTTGCTGATGATCGCCGCATCCGGTCGTATCGCTCGCTGCTGGTCCTGAGACAGACGAAGAATGAATCCGCGCTACCGCTCCGATCCGGCCGCCAACCGTAGCTGGTGCTGAGTGATGCCATTCAGCCCCTGATACTTTTCACACGGCGGCGCTCGCCTAGTGACCGCTGCTCGCGGACGGCAGCGGTCGGGCCACTCCAGACGTCCGGCTGTTCCGCGGGATTTCCCAATAGCAGACGCTCGAGTCGGTGGTCTCCTCCGATGCGTCTGCGGGAATTGACCCAATCGCAAATGGCTTTGAAGCTGCATGTGCCAGCGGCACTTGGTGCTGTGGACGACGAACCCGAATCTCGTCCGCGTCAGTCCGCGATCTTTATTCATCGGAATATAGATCATGAGCTGTAGATACGCTCTGCAACGGCTGGCACGATACAGGGCGGTCCCAAGCGCGGGTTTGGCGATCTGCCGAGCGGGATTCTCTCCGCGATCGACCTGCAGGCCTTGCGTGCGTGAATAGACAGTGCAAGCGCGGAAGTGCTTGAAGCATACTGAAAGGCCCAATGACGTGCGGCATGGGACCGACTCGCATGGTCGCCAATGGCAAAATGGCCCTGATCGCTCACGACGGCGTGACCGAGGCGCCGCCGTCAGCCCGCTCCCAACTGTCCGTACACTGCGGACCAGTAGCGATGAGGAGCCGTCGGTTAGTGGTATCAAAAGCCATCTTCCCGGCGTATTTATTGCTGCCGCATGTGTTCACTGTAGCCGAAGCGGTAGGAGATCCCGAGAGTATAGGAGTCCACGTCACCGCCGACTGACCGTTGACGAAAGATCCATAGCGGACTTCGGCGTCCGAGAAGGTAATCGGCCAGAGTCCGCCCGCCCCGGCCCAATTGGCGTTCAACGTCGCCCCGGCCCCAGTCGGAGCGGCGGTAAAAGTGATGGCAACAGCAGACAAGCCACCGAGATTGTTGATATAGGTGCTCTTGGATCCAGCGTTCGGTCCTATGGTGGCTTGCGACACTTGGGCAACTCCATCGATGTCCCACAAGCCCGCGGTGAATGTGACCGTACCCTTGGGCTGCGCGATGTTGCAACAATCGAGCAGCTGAGTTGTGCTCCCAGTGATGCTGTAGGCAAGCGCACCGCCCGAAGTTGTTGCGAAGCACCCTTCCGCATGGACCCCGCCGCCACTTGTGGTTGCGTCTACGGAAATGCCGCTGGTTTGCGTTGCTTCGCTCGTTAGGTCGTAAAGGGCGTTGTAACCCAATCGACAGGCGCGAACCTTGACGCACTTGCAGTTTGCGATCGAGATGCCTGGGCCAGTGTTTCCGGCGATTAGGCAGTCATCGAGAGTCCCTGTCTTGCGCCGCGCCGGAACCCAGATGGCGCCGCCGAAATTGGCGCGCACCCCTATGTAAGAAGAATTCAGAACTAGAACATTCGTGAAACTGAAGCGTGTACATTCATCAGTGATAACGAGTTGCCCAGAGTTGGACGTGCCTGACAATGTGCCATTACGAATATCGCAGGAACCAGAAACGTTTAATCCTTCACCCCCCGCATTGATAGCAAATCCGTCAAGAGAAAAATTCATCAGGTCCGTCTGAGCGACGTAATCGGCAGGATGACCAAGGCCCGCGATTAGGGTCGCAAGATAACCACCCGACGCGGACTCGGCCCCTGTCAGTTGGATGCCGGTACTCGTGATGTTTTGGCAGACGATGTTCCGCAGTGTGATGCTGCGCTTCGCGCCCGTGGCATTCCGCGGGCTCAGGCGATAAAAAAGCGCCTCCCCGGGCCGGAACTCAAACCCATTGTAGGCCGTGTCGACAAAAAGGCCGTCAACCACGCAGTTGTAGCAGCCCGTGAGGCCAAGTCCCCCACCATCGGAACCTGAGCCGGCCGGCACCATGTTGGTAGTGATGAGGTTACTAAAGTTGAGATTCATCGCGTGCGATGAAGTCCAGAGCGAAGGAGTCGCAGGCTGGCCGTTCTGCGACCAGTAGCCAAACTCGTAATAGATGCCGAATGCTGCCGCCCCGCCGCCGTCGATATAGACATTCTCGACCGAGACGTTTTCGAGCCCCCCGAGCATGTGCACCGCGGGGGCGGCAGCGTTGTTGGTGGACAAGCGAAGATTCCGAAGAGCGACATTTCCCATCGGCGTTGTGAAGTTGACCTCGTAGAAATTTGCTGGCGTGATGCTGCCGAAGTTGTAGGTCGGCGCCGCCCCTCCAGAGCGCCCTCCAATTCTCATGATTGGGCCTGGGTTGTTGCCACCGGAGCCCGAGTAGTTGACGCTGACAGCCCCGTTTTCCACGGACACATCGCGTATGAATGTTAGGAATCCGAAGCAATCATCCGACGTAGCGTAAGTCTTAGAGAAGCTGAGAACCGATCCTCCGAGGTCGAGGCGAACACCCGGGCGAATCTGGATGATTCCGTTTAAGTAGTACGTATCCGTGCCAGTCGAGTTTGGAAAGTAGACCGGCCCTTCGGGTCCGGCAGCTACGCTAGGACTTAGCAGCGTTAACAGAATGCTCGTATTGCTGCTCGCTTGCGTGGTGTCATTGGGAACCAGGCCGTAGCGCAGTACGTTGCCGGGCTCGTAAGCGTAGTTGACTACGGTAACGGACGCGGCGATCTCGGCGGCGGTTCGCGGAAACAGTTGCTCCGAGGTGCCGTCTTGCAGCCATTGCTGAACCCCCGTTGAGTCAGTGAGGACTACGCGATAGATGACAGTGGGAAGAGGGTAGACTTGAGGGAAACGACCCTGACTATCTGCGATCACCGGGTTTGCCAGCGCGGTGGTCAGCGCAGCGTCCGCATAGACACTCGCTGCTGTCGAGGTCCCAGTTAGATAGAAGTAAAGCTTTGCTCCGCCAAGTGGTGTGCCGGAGCTTGAAAGCGCTTGGTAGCCAGGAAGATAGAATAGCTGAGGCACTGGATCTCCTTACGGTCGCTGGTCATGTTCGGAGTACGGCGTCCCTGAACAGGGACCTCGGCCCGGGTTCTGGCGCATGACGTGCAGCCAGGATGAGGAGCTTCTGCGCACCTATTCCAGCGACGGTTACGCGCCCGAGTCGCAGGCACCGAGGGAGTCAGGAAGGTTGCATTGCTCGCTCGTCGAAGCGGCCGGACAGGTCTTCGAGATCGACCTCGAGCGGACGGAACACATTGAAACTTCAGAAACATCGTAATCCCTAGTCGTCCAACTAACCGACAGCTTTCTGTCGCTGCGTCCATGAGCCCCGTCCTCCCGCGATCTTGCATGCAACATAGCCGTCACTTGGCCGCTTCCGTCATCACCCCCACATGATAACTGTCATTGGCCGGCATGAAATCTCAGACCAATTTCGGCTCCAGATGCGCCGCCGAAAGAGCCCTGCCCACAGAGAGCAGCGGCGGGAATGCCACCGGCGCGCTGGGTGAGGAAAGCGCCGAGGTATAATTGCCCTATGTTCACGGGCGGTTTCATGCTGGATACCAGTGCGATCAACCGCATCCGTGACGGCCTAAATTGCGAGTGGTCGGTGCGCGGACCACTTTGCGTTACAGATATCCGGCTGCAAGAAATCGGAGCGACGCACGACCCTCGACGCAGAGATTCACTGCTGCAAGCGTTCTTTAGTCTGAGGCCAACGATCATCCGACCGTCGGGTCTTAGGTTTATTCCGGAATACTTCGATTTCTCCTCGTGTGATGCCGGATTTGCGTTGACGGACGAGGACTACCCCCTGCCCATCGGAAGAATAATGCCGCACGTCGCGGCGGTGCTCGGATCCCGGATCGAAAAGCAGTTCCGCGATGCCTTGATCGCTGATGCGGCATTGAAAAGCAAAATGGGCGACGGCCCCTGAGTCGGAAGGGTCAAAGCCTGAGACTGAGGACGCAACGTCTGCTTCGGTGCCCGGCAGTGACCGGAATGGACGGCTGCTAACGTCGCTTCAGCGTCGGAAGCGGTCGTCACTCTCCCTGCTCTCAGACGGCAGCGGTCGACCAGTGTAGCAACCATCGGGGGCGCCTCGATTTGCAGCCGGCGGGCGTCCCCAGCGAACCCTCCCTGCCCCTGCAAAAAACGACCTGGGATCAATCCTCGCATCGCGACATTAGTTGATACGTGTCTCAGTCGGCGCGGTGTTGACCCTGCGTGCGGTGGGTTCCTTGCGTCCGTCATCTGGATGAAACGGTTGCGGCGGAGCTTTGGGGCACCTGGGGCCGAGTGGCAAACTTGAAGGTGGAGGGAGAATTCTCTATGCGCCCGAATCTCTTACATCCTCTGCGGTATCTGCCTTGGCTACTCGCCTCAGCGGCAAGTTTCCCAATCTGGGCGCAGCAGACTCCTCTGCCCGAGGGCTTTGATGCGCCATTGCAAGAGCCGCTGGTGGTCCCCGCTCCGCCTATCGTTACCAACACCCCTCCTCCGACCACGCAAGACGCGCAGTCCCAGTCGATTAATGTGCCGGCGGCGGCACCGAACGCATCCCTGCCGACAACGATCGCAGCAGGCCGGACGCCTGGCGCATTCAGCGTCGGCGATTCCGGGGCTGTGTCATACACAATTCCGCTCTGGACTCCGCCAGGAGTTGGGTCGGATCAGCTGGCGCTGGCGCTGGCCTACAGCAGCCGCGGACCTGATGGTGTTATGGGTGTCGGTTGGAGTCTCGTTGGGATGTCGACTATCACCCGATGCAATCGAACTTGGGCACAAGACGGATACCGACAGGGGATCACGTTAACTACCAGTGACAGGCTTTGCCTCGACGGTCAGCAGCTCAAGGTCGTTACTGGCTCGCCCAGCACCCCAGCGCAAGGCGGCACGACGTTCGCGACCGAGATCGAATCGTTCTCCCAGATCGTCGCTGCGGGCAGCATTGGGGCCGCTCCGACATCGCTCACGGTTACCACAAAAAATGGCCTGATCTATGACTACGGACTGACTGTGGATTCTCAAATCCTGGCAGGTCCTAGCGGACCGATTCGCACGTGGGCGTTGTCTCAGATCCGCGATCGAGTAGGTAACAGCATCAAATTCAGTTATTACAACGATGCCGAGTCAGGGTCTGGCTACACCGACGGCAGCTATCGCGTTAAGGAGATTGACTACCCGTACACGGCAAGTGGCCAGGGTCCCTTCTATTCGATCACGTTCAGTTATGGTGGCCGGCTCTCGGGAGTCAACGTTCCCTCGGGCTACATCGCTGGCAGCCTCATACAGGAGCCGAATCAGCTCAATACGATCTCTGAACAGAACTACGGCTCATCGACGCCGACGAAGACCTACACTCTAAACTACGCTGAGAACACCGTTAGCAGTCGTTTGGAGCTCCAAACGGTTCAGGAGTGCTCGGCAACTAACTGCCTTCCGGCCACGACCATCACCTACCAAAAAGGCGCGCAGGCCTGGGGCGGTTCAATCCAGTCTACCGGCGTTGAATCCTCTACACAGGCCTCCCCGATTGCGATTGACCTTAACGGCGATGGGCTCACAGATCTGCTGTACCCAGTTACCGCCACGAGCAGCACCGTACATTGGTGGATCACCTTCGCCAGTGCATCTGGATACGGATCTCCAGTGGACACGCAACTCGTCACCAACAATACGGACGTGATCATTCCAGGCGCATTCTCGGGCACAGGCCAAAATCAATTCTTGGCGCCCAAGAGCGGATACTGGTATCTGTACACGTGTAGTGCATCTGGCTGCACGAATGTTGACACCAACGTCCCGGTGAATGGCGAAAGCTTTGCGGCAGACTATGATGGGGACGGGCTGCCCGATTTGGTGTCGGCAGTCGGAAATACAGTTTATGTGAGAAGAAATATCACTCAGCCGGGTGGGGCAGTCGCGTTCGCGTCCACGCCGACGAGTCTATGGACGGCCGCCTCGAACCTTAGTCTCGCGCACTACAACAGCCAGGTCTTCCACTCCGCTGACTACAATGCAGATGGCCGAGCGGACATCTTCGCGGTCACCACTATTAGAGCCGGAGTCAGATACAACGTCCTGTTCTCAAATGGCTTCAGCGCACCGCCTACAGTAGTAACTCTTATAGGGTCTAGCACGACACTCGCCGCCGCCGGTGACTGGAATGGCGACGGTTGTACAGACATCATTGGGTCTCCGACCATCTACATCTCGGATTGTGCAGGAGGTTTCACGGCGCTTGCCGCTCCTACTGTTGCAAATGGCTATGCCATTCTGGCAGTAGACTGGGACGGCGACGGCAACACCGATTTTCTCTATAACAACAACGGAACATGGTACATCGCGCGATCCACGGGAACGGGGATCGCAGCTCCAGTATCAACAGGTAATTTGGCGCCTACATCCACTTCCTGGTTCGCAACGGATGTAGATGGCGATGGCCTGATTGATCTCGCGTATGTCGATGGAAACGACAGCAACAAGATAAAGTACATGCTGCACGGTGCTCCAGGCACCCCGCCTGATCTCGCGACCTCTTTCACCGACGGCTTCGCGATGAACCAGAGCGTGACGTACGTACCAGTCTCGCAGAACAACTACACGAAGTACTCAAACGCTAGCTTTCCAGAACAGGACTACCAGGGTCCGCTGTATGTCGCAAATCAGTTCACCGCCTCTGACGGTACAGGTTCCACCTATCAAAATCAGTTCTGGTATTACGGCGCCCGCACCCAGGTTCAGGGCCGCGGCTTCGAGGGTTTCTATGCGCGGCGCACCTACGACACTCGCAACCAGTTATATACCTATAACTACGATGGTCAGCAGTTCCCTTGGACGGGATCGCTCCTGGAACGGGTTGTGGTGCAGACCAATCTCTCGAACTACATAACTAGCTGGCAAGCCACTCCTTCAAGTCAGATTACAGGCGGCAGTGGCTTCGAACAGCGCACGTTCCCGTTTTTTAGTTCGACCTCTGAGTCCGATTACGAATACGGAGGCGCTCTTAACGGATCAACGATCGACACTATCTCTACCGGATATACCTATGCCGATGGTTACGGCAACCCGACACAAATCACGACATCCGTAACAGATACCGATCCGACTTCCCCGTACTACACCTCTGTATGGCAGACGGTCGTTAACAGCACATATCTGAATGACGGCTCGTCCGCATGGTGTCTAGGGCTCCCAACCATTTCCACGGTTGAACAAATCATTCCCGGACAGACGACGCAGACACGAACGTACCACTTTACCCCTGACTCAAACCACACTTTGTGTCGAGAACAACAGCAGATCATCGAGCCCGCGACGGCTGCCCTGACGGTGACTACGAACTTTGGGTTTGACAGCTGCGGCAACGTCAACTCCGTCTCTGTCGTTGGCCACAATCCCGATGGCACCGCCATGGCGGCCCGGACTTCGAATTACAACTACAGTTACTTTTCCAACCGCTGTCAGCTACCAGAGCAAATCAGCAACGCGTTAACGCAAAGCACTACCATTTCGTACAACTACAGCTTCGGCTTGCCCCTAACCGTTACGGATCCAAACAGCGCTCCGACTAGTTGGTTGTATGACGACTTTGGCAGGAAGAACCAAGAGACCCGGCCAGACGGTACCTACTCGAGATGGACCTTTTCCTACTGCGCCAGCGATCCGTGCTTTGGTGTGACGGGACTTCGATTTCTCGCCGGCCGATACGAGTACGACTCCACGGGGAAGCAATACTGGGAACAAAATCGCTACTTTGATGGATATGACCGCATTCGGTACGACGAGAGCGACCACGCTTTTGGAACCTGGACCATCGATCGTGTGTTCGTATACGACGCACTCGGCCGTGTCACGCGTTCCTACCAACCCTACTCGTCTGCCTCGAATGGTTACTGGACCCTCGGCTACGATCCATTGAATCGGCTGACACAGGCATCTCTGTATCAGGGGAATGGGTCTCTCAGTAAGACGGCCTCATTCGGATATCAAGGCCGAACTGGTACCTTCACGGACCCGCTAGCAAACGTCACAACACAGATCACGGACGTGAGCGGCAGCCTCCGCCAAGTCAGGGACCCCGCGCCTGGCGGGACGACATACTACACATACGACGCTTTCGGCAACCTGAATCAGATCAAAGACACAATCAGCGCAGTATCGTCCGCGACCTACAATCTGCGGGGCTTTAGAACCCAGCTGGTAGACGCGGATGCAGGCACTTGGAATTTTTCGGGCGATTCGTTGAACGAGCTCGTTTCGTGGACCGATATGAAGAATCAGTCCTTTGGCGCCGCTTATGACGCGCTGGGAAGATTGACGTCAAGAACGGAGCTCGAGGGAACCAGCACGTGGACCTGGGACACCATGCCGTCGGGTTGTTCGGGCGGCAAGTATGTAGGGCAGCTGACGATTGCATCTGGATACGGCTACACCGAGGCTCGATGCTTCGACTCAATCAGTCGCCTGCAGACGCAAACAATCACGACCGATCAGGCCTATCAATTTGATTACTCGTACAACACGGTCGGTGCGATCAACACTCTTACTTATCCGGCGAGCCCACCACCTACAGGCACGACTGCCACGCGCTTTGAGATTCAGTACGCGTACAGCTACGGGGTTCCGACGCAGATTGCGGACATCACGCAGGGCACTGCCGTGCCGCTCTGGACCCTCTCCGCTGTCAATGACTACTCCTCGCCAACGTCGGAATCCCTTGGCAACAGCGTTGTTTCGATTGCTTCTGGGTACGACCCTCCGACGGACAACCTGACCAAGATTCAAAGTGGCGTATCAGGTTCCACCACCAATCGGCAGAATCTCGCCTACACGTGGGATGTGGACGGAAATCTCCACGAACGCCAGGACTTAAACCAGAGTTTGATCGAGGTATTTACGTACGACTCGCTCAACAGAGTCAGCTCGTCAACGCTGAATGGCCAGGCGAACCTCTCGGTAAGCTACCTCAATACGTCAGGCGTCGATCAGGCCGGCAACATCATGCAGTCTGGCGTCGGATCCTATGCTTATGGGGATAGTCACCATCCCCATGGGGTAACAGCAGCGGGCAGCTACGCGTTTACATACGACGCAAACGGAAACGTTGCCACTCGTAACGGCCTCTCTCTGGGCTGGACGTCTTTTAACCTGCCAAGTGCGCTTCAGGCGTCCGTGGGAGGTAGCACGTATTCAAGCGCCTTCTCTTACGGGCCAGACCATCAGCTCTTTCAGCAGAATGCCACTTATTCCAACGGGACGGAAACAACCACATACGCGGGGAGCTTGTTAGAGAAGGTCTCGGGAACCGACACCGGTGGCGTCACGGCTTGGCGGCACTACGTACCAACACCTTCAGGTCTCGCGGTGATCGTCTCTCGCAACTCTAACGGTTCGACTACTACGGCGTATACGCTTTCCGACCACCTCGGTAGCACGGACGCGGTCGTAAGCGGATCCAGCGGCACGTCTGGCAACCTACTCGTGCAGGAAAGCTTTGGAGCATTCGGTCAGCGCCGTCAGAGTAACTGGTCGGCGGGCAGCCCTAGCAGTGGAGACCTCGCAGCCATTGCCGAGACGACACGCAGAGGATTCACGTTCCAGGAGGAACTTGACAACATTGCGCTCGTCCATATGAACGGGCGAGTCTACGATCCGAGCGTCGGCCGCTTCCTCTCTGCAGATCAGGCAATCGGAAGCCTAGGCGATAGTCAATCGATTAATCCTTATTCCTACGTCGGCAATCGGCCAGTTTCGTTTGTCGACCCCACCGGGGAGGATCCGGCAACAGATATCGGTGAAATTGTCATTACCGGAGGTGGACCTGAGGATCCAGTTACCGATGTCGTGGCGCTAGTAGATGTCGCCTTCGATCTCTTTGGGCTCTTCGGCGGCGCCGGCGCGCCGCCGCCACCTCCACCCGCCTCGGTCTCCCCCAATGCATCTGCTCAGTCGGGAATCACCTCGACCCCGTGCACTACGCCCTCGGCGGAGTGTGGAGGTGGCTTTAAGGAGGTCTTGGTTCGGGCTAGCCGACTATTTAATCAAGGGGACGTGGGCAAGCTCGTCGCGGGATTTGGGACTGTAGTGAGCATCGACAATACACCGGGCGTCATGGCAGACGGCACCCCTTACCTCCAAGAGGTCACAATATCCGCCCCGCGGACCAATCCCACCGAAACACTTGGGGCAGGTGCGCCAGGCGCAGGAACCGGGTTCAACTACCGTCGGGTCATCTTGGGCAGCTTCGGCCTCGGTGCCCTTGAGTACGCACCGGGCTACGACCTCACCAACTGCGCGGTTCTCGCGACGAGCGGTCAATTCTGCGGCGCTGGCGGACTGGCGAGGGCAGCGATAGGAACTGCTCTTCCGGGAGAGGGAGGTGTGGCCGCAAAGGGTGGTTTTGCCGCACTATCTCGCGCCGAGCAATTCGGCATCAAATCGTACGCTCAATTGGGCAATGCGTTGAAGGGAACGGGGCTTCAAGCCCACCACCTGATAGAAGATCGGTTTGCGGCTCTCATGGGGCAGACGACCAGACAGGGGCTGTCCGTTGCGGTGACGCCGGCAGAGCACCAGGTATTTACAAACGCGTGGCGAGCGGCAATTCCCTATGGGGCGGGTACCGCAAATGCGACGGTGGAACAAGTGATCAACGCGGCTAGACAGATCTATGCGGGCTACCCAGCCATTCTCAGTGTGTTGGGGCTATGACGGTGCGGTTCATCCATCGCATCTCGATTGCCTCGTCCCCGCAAGTACGGAAGGAACTAGCGGGCATGGGAGTTATTGTTGGTGCGAGCGGCCTGGCTTCCTTTGAGCTGGATGAATCTCATGAATCATGGCCGAAGGTGCGGCGCTGGATTGAGTTACGAAAGCCGTTGGATGTAGTACGCACCCAATTCTCCCGAGACGAAATCGCAAACGCTCAGTGGCTGGAGCTGACGCCGGATTGGCATCAGGGATTCCCACAGCCAGACCAAGAGGCATTCGGATATCTGGAAGCGACTTATGACCTCTCGGAGTATTGCCCGCAGTGCGGCGTCGGGCTACGTCAGAAGGCTCCATTTCAAATGCAAGCCGAACCCAAATGGGGCCGAAACGGCATTCTGCAACTGAACTGGATCTTCGACGAGTTCTTTGTTACGCCCGAAGTCTGGACGCGAGTGTTTGAACCGCACGGCGTCGGCTGCAGACCGGTCGTCTCCACAAGGGGAATTGAACTGAAGACCGTCGTCCAGCTTGCGCCCGCGTACGAGGTGGAAATCGTAACCCAAGGACTCGCCTTCGAAACTTGCGCAAAGTGCAATGTGATCAAATACCTTCCGGTCACCCGAGGGCCGTTTCCAGCCCTTGCGGAGCGACCACAGGGCAATATGATCAAGACGCGTCAGTTCTTTGGAAGCGGCGCCTCCGCGAGCAAGCGCGTTCTGATTTCACAGAGTCTTGCTCAGTCCCTTGCGGCCAACAATGTTCGTGGAGCGTCCACAAGGCCGGTTGCTGCCGAGTAGTTCGAGACCCGCCGAGCAGCCGGTGCGTCCCTATCCGCACGGTCGTTGCGGGTTTTTGGTTGACCCTATCGCTTGTGGGACAGTTTTGGGACAGTGACCCTGTTCCCGATTTCCGGACAGTTTAGAACTGGACTAAGCTGACTTCTGAAGTCCTCCACAACGGGAGAAGAGGACCATGAAGGGCAAGCGATTTACCGACGAGCAGATCGCCTACGCACTGCGCCAAGCCGAAGGCGGAACGCCGGTGGCGGACGTCTGCCGGCAGCTCGGAGTGAGCGAAGCGAGCTTTTACCTCTGGAAGAAGAAGTACGCCAAGCTCGGGCTCACCGAGATCCGCGAGCTCCGCCAGCTGCGCGATGAGAACGCACGCCTCAAGCGCCTGGTGGCCGATCTGACCCTCGACAAGCACATCCTGGGCGAGGTGGTCCGAAAAAAGCTCTAAGGCCAGCGCGCCGTCGCGCGCTGGCCCAATGGATTCGGGAGCGTTACTCGGTGAGTGCGACCTGACACCCGTTTTAGTCCCGTCTGGGGCTAGAGTCCGCGGTTAAAAACGGTACTCGCTCTTCCGCTCTCGCTAAACCTCTTTCGGCATACTCCTCGGGCGTCAGGTCGCCCAGTGAGCTGTGCGGTCGCTCGGTGTTGTACTCGATGCGCCAGGCCTCGATCTCCCGGCGGGCTTGGGCCATGGTGATGAACCAGTGCTCGTTCAGGCACTCGTCGCGGAACTTCCCGTTGAAGGATTCGATGTAGGCGTTCTCGTTCGGTTTGCCCGGTCGGATGAACGACAGCTGCACGCACCGCTCGTACGCCCAGGCATCGAGCACCTGGCCTTCGAACTCCGGACCGTGATCCACCGTGATCGCTCGGGGTAGTCCGCGGGTGTCCGCCAAGCGCTCCAGCACTGCTTTGACGCGAGTGCCGGTGATGGAAGTATCTACCTCGAGGGCCACGCACTCGCGCGTGCAATCATCCACGATCGCAAGGCAGCGCAACCGTCGACCATCAACCAGCCCGTCGCTGACAAAGTCCATAGACCAACTCAGATTCGCAGCCAGTGGCTTTGGTAGCGGCTTACGCTCGAACGGTCCGATGCGTTTGCGCTTGCGGCGCCGTACCGCGAGCCCCGCTTCCCGATACAGCCGATACGTGAGTTTGCGGTTCACCGCCCAGCCCTCCCGTCGCAGCAGGATGTGCACGCGTCGATAGCCGTAGCGGCGCTTGACCGCAGCGATCTCGGCGATCCGTTCGCGCAGCTTCGCACATGCCGGACGTCGCGATCGATACCGATACAGCGATCGAGAGATCTGCAGCAGCCCGCACGCGCGCGTCACACCGAAGTCCCGTTCCGCCATCAGCACGGTCACCGCTTCGCGCCTCGCCTGCGGGCTCACCATTTTCGGCCTAGTAAATCCTTCAGCGCTGCCTTCTCCAGCTCCGCCTCTGCCAGCAGCCTCTTCAGCTTGCTGTTCTCCGCCTCGAGCTCCCTTAGCCGCCGCGCCTCTGACACCGTCATCCCTGCGTACTTCGCCTTCCAGTTGTAGAAGGTCGCCTCGGATACCCCGTGTCGTCGGCACAGCTCCTTTGTCTTTGCTCCGGCTTCGGATTCCTTCAGGACCGCAATGATCTGTTCTTCGGAAAACCTCTTGGATTTCATCGTCCGCTCCTGGTGAGCGGACTCTACTACCGTTCCGGACTAAACTCGGGTTTCAGGTCGCTATGAGTCACCTTCTTCTCGATCAGAGTGCTCAAATTGATCGGCGGGTTCTTGGATTCGAGCTCAACGAGTGCGTCGACCGCACCCTGTAGCAGCTGGTCGTAATAGAAAAGATCGAGACTGGCGGCTGCGACGAGCAGCATGAGCAGACCGGTAGAAACTAGGGCGCGAAGCCAATTCCGCTTCTGCTGATCCTTGACCTTGCCACCGATCAGGTAACCCGACAGTGCGCCGATGGTTCCAAGACCCCCCATCAGCTGCAGACGGTATTGCATGATGAGCTCGTTGAAGTGCATTGCCACTTGTTCGTAGTGGTACCAAAGCTCAATTACGCTCGACGATAGTTCCGGCGACGCCATATTGGAGAGGCCTCCCTTCGAACCTGTGCCTAGTTTAGGAGCCATTGGACTTTTTTCGAAAGACCTCCACAACCTTAACTGTCGGATCGGCTTCCCCACTCTCACCGATTCGATTAGCCTCCTACCGATCAGGACAAACCCAGTAGCTACAACGTGTCGAGGCTCGGTGCGATCACGATCTGGGCTTCCCCCGTGAGGAGTCACGTACAGGGAGGCGCGTTGCGCCGCATACTGCCTGGCTGGTCGAGCACTGAGCAGGGCATTTATGCGGTCTATCCCAGTGCGCGCTTCATTCCGGCCAAGGTGCGCACTTTCGTGGAATTTATCGCTGCACGATTAGGTCCGTCGCGTGAGACGCGCACACGGCCTGCGGCTGACTAATCAAGCACTCCAGGATTGTTACGGCCCCGAGCGACCCGCCGCTCACGCTTCCGGCTGCCGCCTGGCGCGCAGGTGTGTGTCGAAGAACGCAACGAGGTCGGCGAAGGCCTGCCGCGAGTGATGATCAGCCGGCGCGTTCGGCGCGAGGCGGTATTCCTTGGTGAAGGTGGCGTGTGGGCGTTCACCGAGGCTGTTGCGAGCGGACATTTCCGCGTACTCGCGGATCTCGAGCCCTACCGGAAATTCCCGCCGCAAGCGCTCGATCTTTGCGCGCGGACAGATGCGGTCGGAGCGGCACCGGACCGACAGCAGATGTGCCTGGCCAGCCTCGAGTCGCGCGCGCGCCTGGGCGATTTCGCCGTCGCTGACGTTGAGTCGGCTCAATTTCTCTTCACGCCCGATACCGAGCGCGATGAAAAGCGGCGAGAGGGGCACTGCCGGCTGGGCGGCGACCGCGGCCACTACATGCGGATCGATGACGAGCGGAATCGCAAAAGCGCCGGTGAGGCACATGCCGATGGCGCCGACCTGCGTTCCGCCGGAGTGCCTGCTGATATGAGCCGTTAGCGCACGCAGCCACGTGGTGACGGGAGAGGAGACTCCGGCGCGCAGATTGGCAAATTCCCGGGAGACACACAGCCGGATTCCGTTACGCAGTGGCGCCCGCACGCCGAGGGGCCCGAACAACCAGGGCACGAAGATCCTGAAACGGGCATCGATCAGCCGCTCGGCAAACAGGATCAGTCCGGGCGAGAAGCCTGCGATCTCAGGCAGCAGCAGCACCGGCGGAGCCTTAGGGTCGCCCGCATAGTAGACCGGGTGGGCGAGCGGGCCAGACGCAAAATAGAACTGCTCAAATCGTCCAACCGCGCGGCCCCTGCCCGCGACCCCCGCGTCGGTGCTGTCTGGAATTCGTGCGGACGGCGCTGAGGACATCAGCGGGAATCCTACCCGGCCCCAGCAGCCGGGCGCGACCTCTCCTGCAACACCTCCACCCCACGAGGGGGTGGAGGTGTTCGAGTCAGGGGCGGTTGAGCATTCGATCGACCGACGACTCGGCGAGGCCGAGCTCGCTCGCAGGCGGCGGCGCAGCGGCCATGCGCACGGTCGCCGCGGACTGCGCACTGCTCATGTCGACGCTGCCATTGAAGTTCGCTCCCTCGGTGATCCCGACCCGCGGCGCGACAATGTTGCCACGCACCTTCGCGGTGGCGGAGACGAGCACGGACGCTACGCCATGCAGGTCGCCCTCTACGGTTCCTTCGATCAGGATGCTGCGCGCGTGGATATCGCCGACCACGACCCCGTCGACCCCGACGGTAAGGCTCTGAGTGTGATGGATTGAGCCTTCCACGCGACCCTGCAGCACCAGGTCCTCGTCAGCGGACAGCTCACCCTTGAACACCAGCGTCTTGCCCAGCACCGAAGGCTGCCTGCGCTGCGTCGCGTCGGCCGTGGGTGCGCTCGGGGGCGTGACTTGCGGAAAGCCAGGTTGCAGCGGGCGCCGCTCCGGAGGTGCCACTCGCTCGGGTTGATTATTGAACACGGACATGTTTGGTACTCCCGCTTACTTCGCGGGCGCGGCCGCTTTCGGGGCCCGCGCCGGCTGGGATTGATGGTCGGACTGTACTGCATGGACGTCCGCGCGCTTGGCGACGTCCATGTTGATGTTGCCGTTGAATTGCGCGCCATCGATGATGCTCACGCTCGGGGCGTGCACGTTGCCCTTGAGCACCGCGGTCTCCTTGATCTGCACCGATTTGTCCGCGTGCAGGTCTCCCTGCACGGTGCCTTCGACCGCGATGACCTGGGCCCGGATATTGGCCTTCACGCTACCCTCAGCGCAGATCGTTACGCGCTGAGAGTGGGTGATCGAGCCCTCGATCTGTCCCTGGATCAATAACTCTTCGTCTGCGTGCAACTCGCCTTTGAAGCGCAGCGTGGGTCCCAGGACCGACGTGCGCTCCGTGACGGTATCGTACGGATTTCCCATGATGGACTCCTCCCCAGGAGATGACGGCAGGTATGACCCGGTCAACAGCAAGCGACGCGCAACCAGGTGCAGGTGAAAGCGTACGCGCGCGTGGGTTTGTATGGAGGCACCGTCAGTGCGACCTGGATCACAGATCACAGCGCGGTCATCGGGGAGACACAGTCGATGCGACAGTGTGCGGGTCGCGCGCGGCGCTGCGGCCACTCCGCGCGCTCGCTTATGTCACTCCCGGAATGCCTCGCGATGCGTACGCGAGCCAGATGCTGCTCCAGACGCCGAACGTAAAATAGAGCGACATCCACGGGACCTCGTTTTTCCAGTCCTCCCAGCGGCGCGACACCGTCCATCTGCGGACGTCGACCCAACCGGCGGCGATGCTCAGGTAATTACGCGCTTGTGCCTCATCGGCACGCCAGCGCGCCCAATACATGGGCACGTCGTAGGCAAAGATGAAAGCGACATAGGCACCACCGCCGAGGCACCAGGCGATCATCGGGACATGGAGCGCCGCCAGTCGCGGTGGCCCGATCACCAGCAGGGCGGCCACCAGCAGCGCTGCCGAGAGTCCCCACAACGAATTCTCGGCCGCGTGCGGGCGCTGCCGGGTGGTCAGCACGGCGTACCACGAGCACCCCTCGGCGAGCACGATGAGTGGCACCAGGGCCAGCGCCACCGCCTCCCCGAATGGGCTGCCGCTGAGCGAGGCGATCCGGTGCAGCAGCAGGGCCCATTGCGCGGCGAAGCACAATTCAGCCACGGTCGCGACCGACCGGCCGACGAGCACGCTGGAGAGTCTGGAGTCGACGAGAACGAGGCGCGGGATGTCGACGACGGGCAGGAAGGAACGGTATGCACAGCCTGCCACGTACACGGCCGACAGCAGCAGCTGCAGGGTGGGGACAGGTCCGCGCGTGACGGCGAATGCGGTGAGCGACCAGAGAACGATGTTCAGCACCGCGATCGCGCGAAGCGAAGCGTACCACCAGGCGACCCTTGAGCCGTCGGTCATACGCCGGATTCAAGGGTGCGAGCTGCCGTTTGCGTCTCGCAGCGGCCGGTATTCAGGCCGCCCGCCCGATGACGGAGCGTTCCGCGGCGCTGCGCGGTAGCGGCCCCGGACGGCAGGCGACGAGATTTGCCTCGAACTCCCGCGTACACGCGGTCCAGCTCGACTGCAGGGCCCGGGCGCGGCAGGCGCGCGGGTCGAGAAGCAGCGCCCGCTCCGCCGCCTTCCCGAGATCCGCGTCGAGCGCTCCGGTCACGCCATCCTCGACGACATCGATGGGTCCCGTGACGGGGAAGGCCGCCACCGGCACGCCGCAGGCCATCGCCTCGAGATTCACGAGTCCGAAGGTATCGGTGAGACTCGGGAACACCAGTAAGTCGGCCGCGGCGAGGTGGGCTGCCAGATCCTCGCCGTGGCGGAACCCTAAGTACACGGCCTCACGGTAGCGCGCCTCGAGGCGCGCGCGCTCCGGGCCGTCCCCGATCACGATCTTCGAGCCGCGCCACGGCATCGCGAGGAACGCATCCACGTTCTTCTCGACGGCCAGGCGTCCGACGTACGCCGCGATGGGACGCGGCAATTGCAGGAACTCCTTGGTGCGCGGCCGGAACAGTTCCGTATCGACGCCGCGCTGCCAGCGCACCAGATTATGGAAGCCGCGCTCGCGGAGCTCTTTCTCGACCGACTGGGTGCTCACCATGCAGCGATGCGCGGCCGCGTGAAAGCGGCGCAGCGCCGCGTACGAGAGCCATAGCGGTATCGGCCAGCGGGACTTCAGGTACTGCGGAAACTGGGTGTGATAGGAGGTCGTGAAGCGCCAGCCGTTCTTCAGGCAGTAGCGCCGCGCGGCGAATCCGATCGGACCCTCGGTCGCGATATGCACCGCCTGTGGCCGGAAGAATCGCAGCTTGCGCGCCAGAGCCGCCATGGGTCGCACGGCGATGCGGATCTCGGGATAGCTGGGGCAGGGGATGGTACGGAAGTCGCGCGGCGCGACGATCATCACCTCGTGGCCGAATCTGACGAGGCAGGCAACGGTCTGCGCCAGTGTGTTTACGACACCGTTGGTCTGCGGAAACCAGGCGTCTGTCACGATTGCGATTCTCATTCCGGAACGCATGGTTACCGAGAATCGTGACAGGATCATGAAAAGTTGCATCTAAACAGCGGCTTGTCATCTGTTCTTAACAGTATTCCTATAATTCGTTCATTGGAGCGCACCGCGCAGCCGCATGGAGTGGAACGAATGCACGCTTTTCTGGCAGAACTGAAGAAGCAGCGTTGGGACGACCATCGTTATTACCATCACAGTCGCATCAACCAGTCCCTGCACCTGGTGAGCGCGCTCAGCTTCCTCACCGCCTATGTCTGCATCTTCACCAGTCCGGTCGCCGCCGCACTGATCGGCTGGCTGGTGGCGATGGTCACGCGCCAGGCGGGCCACTTCTTCTTCGAGTCCAAGGCCTACGACGAGGTGAACCACGCGACGCACGCGCACAAGGAAGACATCAAGGTCGGCTACAACCTCAAGCGCAAGGTGGTGCTGCTGTCGATCTGGGCTGCCTCACCGCTCGTGCTGTGGTTCGACCCGACGCTGTTCGGCATCTTTGCGCCGGCCAACGGCCATGCCGATTTTCTGCGCCACGTCTGTCAGGTGTGGCTCGTGCTCGGCGCGGGGGCCTTGCTGTTCCGCACGGTGCAGCTGTTCTTCCAGCAGAGCGTGTTAACCGGGTTCGTATGGGCCACGAAGATCCTCACGGACCCGTTTCACGACGTCAAACTCTACTGCCGGGCACCGCTGTATTTGCTGCGCGGGGAGCTGGTCGATCCGATGGACGACGTGCTCCACCAGGCCTGAAGCAGCTCACGGAGGACGCGTCGACGGATCGCCTCGTTGGTGAGCGCCGGGTTTTGCCACCACCAGCCATCCCGCTCCATCGCCGTGGCCGCCGCGACCACGCGGTCGGCGACTGCGGCGAAGTCGGCGTCACTGTAGTTGAGACTGAAGATGAGCCGGGCGGTGCCGACCCAACTCAGGGACAACTCTTGCGCCTTGAGGTAGTACTGGAACATCCAGTTATAGCGCGAAGGCGTGAGGAAGTTGAAGGTCCAGATGGACGAGAGCGTGGCGACCTGAACCGGCAGCTCCGCGGCCCTGAGCCGCGCGTTGAGCTCCGCCGCGCGGCGCTCCCAGACCGCATCGAGGTCTCGATACAAGGCGCGGATCGGCTCACTCTCCAGGCGCGTCAGGAACTCGTGCATGGCGCCCATGACATAGGGGTGCGAATTGAACGTACCGCGTGCCAGGCACACGTCCGCCGGGCGCCCTTCGTCGTAGCGCTTCATGAGAGCGCTGCGCCCGCAGACCACGCCCACGGGCAGGCCGCCGCCGAGACTCTTGCCGTAGGTCACGAGGTCCGCACGCACGCCGAAGTACTCCTGCGCGCCGCCCGGGGCGAGCCGGAAGCCGACGAACACCTCATCGAAAATGAGAACGATCCCGCGCGCCGAGCACACCGCGCGCAGTTCCTTGAGCCACGCGGCATAGGCCGCGCGGTCGAAATGAGCGCTGCGCGCGCTGTCGATCAGGCCGGAATCCGCCGGTGCGCTCGCATTGGGATGCATCGCCTGCACGGGATTCACCAGCACGCAGGCGATATCGCGGCGCGTGCGCAGTACCCGCAGCGTCGCCGCATCCATGTCCTTCAGCGTGTAGGTGGCATCCGGAGACAGCGGGTTCCCGATACCGGGCTGCACGTCGCCCCACCAGCCGTGATACGCACCGCAGAAGCGCACCAGGTAGCGGCGGCGCGTGTGATAGCGCGCGAGGCGCACGGCCTGCATCACCGCCTCCGTACCCGACATGTGGAACGACACTTCGTCCAGGCCGGAGATCTCGCGCAGCCGGCGCACGTTGTCGGCGAGCAGCGGATGGTAGGCGCCGAGCACGGGTCCGAGCGAGCGCACCTTTTCCGCGCCGCGCTCGATGCACTCCTTGTAGAAGTCGTAGCCGAAGAGGTTCACTCCGTAGGAGCCGCTCACGTCGAAGAAACGGTTGCCATCGACGTCGGTCACGGTCACGCCCGAGGAGGACTCGAGGAATGTGCCGCTCGGCAGATACTGTCGGACCAGGCGGCTGAACTGAAAGGGCACGCGATAGCGCAGCGTGAAGTCGAGGTCCGCTACCGCGCGCGCCACCTCGCGAGTGAGCGCGCTCCCCTTGGCGAAACGCTGCGTATAGAGCTGCGCGAGCTGCATGAATCCCGCGCGCCGCTGCGCGGCCACTTCCGCCGGCGCGTCGTCCGCTCTGAAGAACTGCGTCTCGTCGTAATCGTAGTAGCGTATGAGCCGCGCCACGCGGCGCGAGAGGCGCGAATGTCCGGCGAGCGAGGGGTGCTTGGCGCGCGAGAGCAGGAGGCGCAGCCACAGGCTCCGCAGTACGAGGAGCGTGAGGAGCGCGGCAGCGATGGTCCACAACAGCATGATGCGGCAACGTATTTCAATCTCGTGACAAGGCGATGACAGTCCGTTCGGCCATCGACCGGGTCACTCAGCAGGAGCGACTGAACTTCCTCCTGACCAACCGGCTGCCGCGCCGCTGGCTGACGCTCTTCATGGGCTGGCTGAGCCGCATCGAGCAGCCGTGGCTGTGCCGGATCTGCATCGCGATCTGGGGACTCTTCACGGAGCTCGACCTGAGCGATGCCGAGAAGACCAAGTATCGGAGCCTTCAGGAGTTCTTCACCCGGGAGCTGAAGCAGGGGGCACGCCGCGTCGATCCCGATCCGGACATCGTCGTGAGTCCCTGCGATGGCGTGGTCGGCGAGATGGGTCAGGTGCGGGAAGGCTCCGTGCTTCAGGCCAAGGGCTTCCCGTATACGCTCATGGACCTCCTCGGCGATTCGGAGCTGGTGAGCAACTATCTCGACGGCACCTTTGTGACGCTGCGGCTCACCTCCGGCATGTATCACCGCTTCCATGCACCCCACGACTGCCGCGTGGAGCGGGTCACCTACGTGTCCGGCGACACCTGGAACGTCAATCCGATTGCGCTCAAGCGGGTCGAGAATCTCTTCTGCAAGAACGAGCGCGCCATCATCCGCTGCCGGTTGAACGCCTCGGACCACCTCATCACGCTGGTGCCGGTCGCGGCCATTCTGGTCGCGAGCATTCGCCTCCACTGCGCGGACGTGCTGTTGCACCTGAGGTACCGCGGACCGAACACCATTCCCTGCGATGCGCGACTGCGCAAAGGCGAGGAGATGGGCTGGTTCCAGCACGGCTCCACCATGATTGCCTTCGCGCCCCGGGGTGTGGTGCTGACCCCGGGATTGGGGTGGGGAAGCGTGATCCGCATGGGACAGCCGCTGCTCACCATCGCCGGCGGGCAGTCGTGAGCGAGCTCGCTGTCATCACTGGCACCACCCATGGCATCGGCCGGGTGACGAGCCGCGAGCTCGCGTGCGCCGGCAAAAGCCTCGTCATGCTATGTCGCGACGTGTCGGCCGCGAATGAGGTGCGGGATGAGATCCTGCGGCACGCCCCGCGCGCGACCGTCGACGTCGTCCACTGCGATCTCGCCTCGTTCGCCTCGGTGCGCGAGGCCGCGGCTCGGGTGCGGCGCGATTACCCGCCGCTCGGGCTTCTCATCAACAACGCGGGCATCGTCAGCCCGCGCCGCCGCACCTCGGTCGATGGCTTCGAGCTCACGTTCGCGACCAATCACTTAGGTCCGTTCCTCCTCACCGCGCTCCTGTCGGATCACCTCGACAGGGGGGCGCGCATCATCATGGTCGCTTCCCGGATCCACTACCGCGCGAGTCTGGATCTCGCCGCGGTCACCAGGCCCCGCAGCCGCTACCGGGCCACGGACGCCTACGCCCAGTCCAAGCTCGCCAACGTCCTGCATACGTTCGCGCTCGCGAGGCGCATGGCTGGCAGGGACATCAGCGTCAATTGCCTGCACCCGGGTGTGGTAGCGACGAATCTCCTGCCGCCGTGGCTGCGCGTCGTGAAGCCGCTCCTCACTCGCGGCATGCTCGATTCCGAGCGCGGCGCGCGTACCACCGTCCACCTCGCGCTCGAACCGAGCCTCGCCGGGGTCACGGGGCGCTATTTCGATGAGCACCAGCTTCCACAGACCGCCGCGCCGCTTGCGAACGACATCGAGCAGCAGGAGTCGCTCTGGAAGATGAGCGCGCAGTGGACCGGAGCGTCACAGTGACCGATGAACGCACAGTGCAATCCGCACCGAAAGGCTATGCCATGTCAGCAACCTTCCCCTCGCCGCGATCGCCGTTCAAGCCGCTGAGCGCAGCGCTGCTCTTCGCGGGCAACTTCCTCCGCCACCCGAACATGCTGGGCTCGGTCATCCCGAGCTCGCGCTTCCTCGTGGACCAGGTGCTGGAGCCGGTCGACTGGAGCCGTGCCCGTGTGATCGTGGAATACGGCCCCGGCATCGGCACGTTCACTGGCGAGATCCTGCGCCGCATGCGGAGCGATGCTCATCTGGTCGCCATCGAGACGAATCGCGACTTCGTGCGCTTCCTCACGAGGACCGTGCCCGACCCGCGGCTGCGTGTCGTCGAGGACTCTGCCGCGGAGGTGCAGGCGGTACTCAAGCGGCTCGCCCTGCCGGCGCCGCGCTACATCATCTCCGGAATTCCACTCGGCAGCATGCCGGATCCGGTGCGTGCCGACATCGCGCTGAAGAGCCGCGCGGCGCTCGAGCCGGGCGGAGCATTCCTCGTCTACCAGTTCACCGCGCGGGCTCTGCCGACGCTGCAGCGGACCTTCGGCGATGTGAGGCGCAGTTTCGAGCGGCGCAACTTCCCGCCGGCGCAGCTGTTCCTGTGCACCACCCCGGGCTAAGGGCCATTTTTACCGTCGGTGATGGGGGACCAAGTACAATGAGGCGTCCGGACTCGTAGCGTCCGGGGATGTGGGGTACGGACGCCCGCGATGCTCGACAGAGTCTTCTGCGACCTCGATATCAGGGGCCCCACCGCCACGTGGGGCGCCGTTCGCACGGCGCGCCAGCGTCCACCTCATGGCTAAAGGACGTAAACCACAGGGCGCGGGGCAAAAGGCGCGCGATGTGCTCGAGGGGCAGGTGCGGGAGCGCACCGCGGAGCTGCTCACCAGTCAGCAATTGCTTCGCGGCATCGTCGAATCCTCCGACGATGCCATCATCAGCAAGACGCTGGAAGGCGTCATCACCAGCTGGAACTCCGGCGCGGAGAAGCTGTTTGGATTCTCGGCCCTGGAGGCAATCGGTCAGTCGATGCAGATGCTCATTCCGCCGGAGCGGGCTACCGAGGAGCGGGAGATTCTGCGACGGCTGGCACGGGGCGAGCGTATCGATCACTTCGAAACGGTCAGGGTCGCGAAGGACGGCAGCCGGGTTGAGATCTCGGCCACTATCTCGCCGATTCACGACATTCACGGACAGGTCATCGGTGCCTCGAAGATTGCGCGCGATGTAACCGAGCGCAAGCGGGCCGAGCAGGGGGTTCGCGAGTCGGAGTTGCGGTATCGCACTCTGTTCGAGACGCTGATCGAGGGGTTTTGCACCATTGAAATGATCTTTGACGCTGACGGCAAACCCGCGGATTACCGTTTTTTGGAAATAAACCCGGCGTTCGAGGGCCAAACCGGGCTGCGCAACGCGCAAGGCAAGCTGATGCGCGACCTTGCGCCAAATCATGAAGCGCATTGGTTCGAAATCTACGGCAGAGTTGCCCTGACAGGCGAGCCGGTGCACTTTGAGAACGAAGCAAGAGCGCTGGGACGCTACTACGACGTGCGTGCGTGGCGGGTCGGTGGCACGGAAAGTCGTAAGGTCGGCATCCTGTTCAGCGACATCACCGCCAAAAAGCAGGCGGAGACCCGCTTACAGGCGCAGCTTGCGCGCCTGAATCTCCTGGAGGAAATCACCCGCGCGGTCGGCGAGCGCCAGGATCTTGCCAGCATCTTCCAGATAGTGATTCGGACGCTCGAGGACCAGCTGCCGCTCGATTTCGGTTGTGTGTGCCTCTACGACGAGGCCACCGCGCGGCTCACGGTCACTCGTGTTGGTCTGCGCAGCCACCATCTCGCGATGCAGCTGGCACTTACCGAGCAATCAACCGTCGAGATAGACGAGAATGGACTCTCTCAGTGCGTACGCGGCACTTTGGTCTACGAGCCGGATATCAGTCAGCTGCCCGCTCCCTTCCCACGGCGGCTGGCGGCCGGGGGACTGTGCGCCCTGGTCGCCGCCCCGCTGCTGGTTGAAGCCAGGACCTTCGCCATTCTCATTGCCGCCCGCCGCGAGCCGGGAAGTTTCAGCAGTGGCGAGTGCGAGTTCCTGCGGCAATTGAGCGGGCATGTCGCGCTCGCCGCACATCACGCACAGCTATATGGCGCGTTGCAGTCCGCGTACGAAGACCTGCGGCTGACGCAGGCAGCCATCCTGCAACAGGAGCGCCTGAAAGCGCTCGGCGAGATGGCAAGCGGCATCGCTCACGACATCAACAACGCCCTGTCTCCGGTGTCTCTTTATGCGGAATCTCTCATTGAGAAAGAGTCGCAGCTGAGCGAACAAGGCCGCCGATCTCTGCAAGTGATCCAACGGGCGGTGCATGACGTCGCGGCGACGGTTGCGCGCATGCGCGAGTTCTATCGTCACCGTGAGCCGCAATTGACGCTGACCCCGGTAGATTTGAATCAACTCGTGCCACAGGTCGTGGAGCTCACACGCGCCCGTTGGAGCGATATGCCGCAGCAGCGCGGGATAGTGATCGACCTGCGGACGGAGCTGGCCGCGGATCTGCCCGCTCTGATGGGCGCAGAGAATGAGATTCGAGACGCGCTCACCAATCTCATCTTCAATGCCGTCGATGCAATGCCGGAGGGCGGCACGTTGACCGTGCGCGCGCGCGCGAGTCAGTCGGGTCGCGTCAGTGTTGAGGTAAGCGACACAGGCCTCGGCATGGACGAGGCGACCCGTACACGCTGCCTGGAACCCTTCTTCACTACTAAAGGCGAGCGCGGTACCGGCATGGGACTGGCCATGGTGTACGGTGCAATGCAGCGGCACAGCGGAGACATCGAGATTGAGAGTGAATTGGGCCGCGGGACGACGCTTCGTTTGACCTTTGCAGCACCCCCGGCAGTCGCACCGGCAAGCGTGTCCGAGCCGATCGCGGATCCTGTCCCGAGGAACCTGCGCATTCTGATCGTGGATGACGATCCGCTGCTGCTCAAGTCACTGTGCGAGACACTCACGGATGACGGCCACACGATCATCACGGCCAGCGGTGGGCAACAGGGCGTCGATGCCTTTGCCGCGGCGCTTGCAAGCCGGGAGACATTCGACGTCGTGCTGACCGATCTTGGCATGCCTTATCTCGACGGACGCCAGGTTGCGAACTTCGTGAAAGGCGCATCCCCTTCCACGCCGGTGATCCTGCTCACGGGCTGGGGTCAGCGGATCCTCGCCGACAACGACACGCCGCAGCACGTCGACTGCGTAGTCAGTAAGCCGCCGAGGCTGCGGGATCTGCGCGAGGCGCTGAGACGATGCTTGGATGCTCGGGCTTCTTGAGCTGAGGCGACACTCCGCCAGTCGCGGCCCTTCGCAATCAAATCAAACGCTGCTGCCTGGCACGCGAGTTTGAGCGCTCGCCGTGCGGCGCGCCTGGCGAACGGACTGCTCTTCGTGAACCTGGGCGATCGTAAGTCCGGTGGACATTGCGATTGAACGCAGCACCGGATGCGCGGGGTCGTTCGGCAGGCACAAAGCGTGCAGCCGCTCCCACGCGCGGATGCGAGCGTCGGGGGAATTCTCGCTCGAGCACTGCTCGGCGAGTGCCAGCTGCCGTCTCTGCAGACGATCCTCGGCTTCGTGGGCGATGCGTTCGGCGTGAGTCCGTACCAGCTCGCTGGCGGGATGCGGAGTTGAGGTCTTGGTGTTCAAGAGGTTCTGCAAGGCAGTTGCCCATGAGTCAGGTTGCATGCGTCACCGGTAGCGGGGCAGGTGGTTTCATTTAGCCGCCTGGAAAGTGGCGGCCACCATATAGCTCAAGTGCAGTCTACAGACTTCACTCTCTCCCACACCCACGGCGCGCTTACCCGCACACTCGAGCTCACCGGTCGTATGGTGTGTCGGGTTTGCGAGGGCGGCTTGCACGGCGCTGGTGAGATCGAACTGGCCATCGCAGTCAGCGTAGGGACAGGGGAACTCGAAGAAGGCACGGGCCGCCGCGTGCAGCGTGTGCGATTGCATGGCGGGGGCAGTCGGGCCGGGGCTGCGAAAGACGAGATCAATCCGCAACTGCTGGACCGCGGGGAAGACCTCGCGCAACGCGAGTGCCGTCGCGCGGCTGTTGCGCAGGCGCTCGCGGCGCTCCTGGCGCTTGGCGGCGGGGGTGACGAGTGCAAGCTTCATGACGCGCCGCTTCCGGTCGCATCCGGCGCTGCAACGGGATCAGCGTCCGGGGCCGCGACGGCTGGCGCGGGTTCCGCAGCATTGGGACGCGCCGTGCGACGCTGCTGCTTCTCCTGCTGCCGCGCTTTCCTTGAGAGCTCTTTTTGCTTTTTCACCTGGTGATAGTTCTTACGCATCTGCACTCCGTTCTCTGGTGGAAGTGAACATTGCCCGGGTCACATTGGCTCCCCCGAGTCGCCGGGCGAGGGTGACGGATGAACGTCGAGCGCCACCCCCATACCTAAGCGGCCCAACAATCCGAGTGTCTCGTCCGACAGCTCCAGCCGAAAGGCCTCGCGTGCGTAGAGGCTCACGTGCAGCTCCGCGACGCCGCCATCGGCGTGCAACTGCTCGAGGAAGCCTTGCGAGCGGCGCAAGTGCGCCAGCGTTTGCAGCAGCACGCTCTCCACCGACAACCGCGCGGAGGAGAGTTTGGGCTCGTCCATCAAGGGTCCCATCCAGTAACTGTCCCGGTAGGTGCCCTCGAGCGCTGCGCCGGCGGTATCACGGCGCGGATCGCCCGCCTTCCAGGTGTGTTGTGGCTCGATTCCCAATGTCTGCGTGATCCTGGAGGGATCGATGGCCGGATGTCGAAGGCGCAGCGACAGGGTGAACTCGTACTCACTCATGCTAAGTCGGGCGCTTGCCGCGCGGCCGGCCCCGATCCCAGAGAGTCAGGGCCCGATCCGGGCCCGGAGTCTTGGCCGCGAATGCCCGCAGACATTCGCACGAGCAGATGGTCACCGCGGGGTCCTGGTCGTCGATGTCCCCGGGGTTCGGATGCCGGCTGATCCGAAAATGGTCGCGCGGCCGGCGACCATCCTCATATCCGATGTCGCGTTCGCAGACATCGCACGTCGCGACCAGGATTTCCTGGGCCGGATGGAACAGCCCCGACTTGCGCCAGGCCATCATTCCCTCACTCGCCGCAAGGAAGATCGCGCACTAGTAGCGCCGGCCTCCGCCTCCGCCCGAGCGCTCGCGCTCCTGAGCTTCGCTGACCTTCAGGGAGCGACCCTCGAAGTCGGTGCCGTTGAGCGCCTGCATGGCGCGGGATGCGTCGGCATTGGACATCTCGACGAAGCCGAAGCCACGCGGACGACCCGTGTCGCGATCGTTGATCAGAGAAACCTTTTCGACGGTGCCGTGCTTGGAAAACAGGGCATTCACGGCCTCGTCGGTCGCGGTAAAGGGCAGATTGCCTACATATAGTTTGGTCACTTGGAAGTACTCACTGTCATTGAAGATCTGAAAGAAGATGAAAGAGCAGGCCGGAACCTGCCACGTGGTTCGTCGAGCTTACGAGGTGAGAGACTGGCCCGGGGAGTAGCGCGCAGGGTGCGTCGCGGGCGAGACAGACAAGCCGGAAGATTACGAGCCGCCTCCAGAATACTCGTTTTTCTGCAGCCCCGCTCGCCTTTCTCAAGACGTGATCATCCGAGGGGGGCGGGGCGCGCCTGTGTACGTTTGCGCGATGGCACGGAAGGGCGCAAGGTTCGCGTGGCGCCAGATGGGCACCGTGCCTGAGGGAGCGAGCCATGAGCAAGGGTTTGGACCGTAAGCGTGAGGGGAAGAAGAAACCCCAGAAATCTCTGCAGGAAAAGCGGGCCGCGAAAAGGGAGAAGAAGCAGAACCGAGGGTTTCAGGGCCTCTGAGTGGCACATCCGAGAACCGACCCTTACCGCTATCTGACGTGTGGCGGATGCGGTCGCTCCATCGACCAGCGCGAGCATTGGGGGTTTCCAAATGAGAAAACCGACCCCACTCGAGTGCACCTGATCGTCGATGCCGCCGCTCCCGCGTATGGAGTGCACTGCCCGTGCAGCCACTACACCCTATATGCCGATCCTGAACACCTGCCCCTCGGCCTGCCCAAGGGGATCCGGCTATCCTGGTCGGGAAAGCGGACCTAGCCCGGAAAGCTGGTGATCATCCCCGCCCCGAACTCCTCGAGGTGATGATCCATATCCCCGAAGCTGGCATTGATGAGGGTGAGGCGCTTGAAGTAGTGAGAAGGCGCAGCCTCATCGGTGACTCCGATTGCGCCATGCATCTGCACGGCCTCCTGACCGACGACGCGCGCTGAGCGTCCGACCAGGAACTTGGCGGCGGAAATCGCGCGGCGGCGCTCAGCAGGATCAGGGGCGGCGAGCTTCGCACTCGCCAGGTAGCTCATCGAGCGGGCGAGCTCCGCGTGCAGCAGCATGTCGGCCATGCGATGCTGCAGCGCCTGGAAGCTGCCGATCGGCACGCCGAACTGCTTGCGCGTCTTCACGTAGGACAGGGTCAGCGCGAGCAGTGCATCCATTGCTCCGACCGCCTCGCCGCACAGGCCCGCGATGGCCACCTCGCGTGCTGCCTCAACGAGGGGCAGGGCGCCACCCTCGACTCCGATCAGCGCATCCGCTGGCACGCGAGGTCCATCGAGTGTGACCTCGGCCACGCTCGAGCCGTCGTGGGCTACGAGGGCAGTGCGTGTCATGCGCTGGCTCGCGCCGGGCACCAGGAAAAGCGAAACGCCCAACTCGGTTCTCGCCGAGACCACGAGGTAATCGGCACCCGCGCCATCCGGCACCATCGCCTTGTGGCCCGTGAGTACCCAGCTCGTTCCCTGCCTGACCGCACGGGCCGCGACCGAATCGAGGCGCCAGCGCGAGTCGGGCTCATCATGCGCGAGGGCGAGTCGGACCCTTCCGGCGGCGACCTCCGCGAGCAGCTCCTGCTGTGCCGGACTCCCCGCTCGCACCAGGATGCCGGCACCCACGAGCGCGGTCGACAGATAGGGCTCGATGACGAGTGCGCGGCCCAGCTCTTCCATGACGACGAGGGCATCGAAAGCGTCACCGCCGATTCCCCCGAGCGACTGCGGAATGGCCAGTCCCAGGATCCCGAGCTCGGCAAACTCCGACCAGATCTGCCGGTCGCACCCGGTGCCCGCGCGCGCGATGCCACGGTGGCGCTCCAGGGTGTACGTCTCGGTCAGGAACCTGCGCAGCGAGTCGCGGATCTGGGTCTGTTCTTCAGTGAATCTGAAATCCATGGGTTAGAGGCCCAGCATGTGCCGCGCGATGATGTTGCGCTGGATCTCATCGGATCCGGCGTAGATGGAGGCCTTGCGATAGTTGAAGTAGCGGCCGGTGATGCCGAGCGCGAGCGGTGGACCG
>Ga0210394_10001678_pt1 | contig 33875 bp, 30 predicted proteins | sample IncBWC12MmetaG_FD_160121 | JGI IMG/M metagenome (GOLD analysis project Ga0210394, IMG submission 160121) | Forest soil microbial communities from Barre Woods Harvard Forest LTER site, Petersham, Massachusetts, United States - Inc-BW-C-12-M | ecosystem: Environmental > Terrestrial > Soil >... | reverse complement strand
AGGCCACCGAGAGCGCGCTGAAATACATGGGCCTGAAACCCGGCACGCCGATCGTGGACATCCCGGTGGACCGCGTCTTCATCGGCTCCTGCACCAATTCACGGATTGACGACCTGCGCGCCGCGGCTCACTTTGTCGAAGGCAAGCACATCGCGAAAAGCATCAAGCAAGCGCTAATCGTCCCCGGCTCGCGCGGCATCAAGGCCCAAGCGGAAAAAGAGGGCCTCGACAAAATTTTCACCGACGCCGGCTTCGAATGGCGCGACGCGGGCTGCAGCATGTGCATCGGCATGAACGCCGACGTCCTGCCGCCGCACGAGCGCAGCGCCAGCACTTCCAACCGCAATTTCGAAGGCCGCCAGGGCAAAGACAGCCGCACGCACCTCGTCAGCCCGGTCATGGCCGCGGCCGCCGCCATCGCGGGCCATTTCGTCGATGTCCGCGAATTCGACGTCGCGCACGTGGAATAGAACGGCAACTGATCGCTAAAAAGGATCCTGAACAATGCAACCGTTTATTACGCACTCCGGACTCGTCGCACCCATGAATCGGGTCAATGTCGACACCGACCAGATGGTGCCGAAGCAATTCCTCAAAGCGCTCACCCGCCAGGGATTTGGACGCACACTTTTCTATGACTGGCGCTACCTGCCCGGAGAAAAACCAAACCCAGAATTCGTGCTGAATTTCCCGCGCTACAAGGGCGCTTCGGTTCTGCTCGCCCGCGCCAATTTCGGCTGCGGCTCCAGCCGCGAGCACGCTCCCTGGGCCATCGGCGATTACGGCTTCCGCGTAATCCTCGCCCCCAGCTACGCCGATATTTTCTACAACAACTGCTTCAAGAACGGCATTCTTCCCGCCGAACTCACCGAAGCCCAAATCGAAGAACTCTTCCAGCGCACCGAAAAAGAAGAGGGCTACTCGCTGACCGTAGATTTGCCCAGCCAGACAGTAAAGGACAATCACGGCCTAGCCTACAAATTCGAAATCGCCCCCTCGCGCAAGGAAGTTCTGCTCAAGGGCCTCGACGACATCGGCACATCCCTCCTCCACGCCGACGCCATCGACACCTACGAAAAAGCCCACGCCGTCACAGCCACCATGTTCGAAACCGTCGACGTAAAAAATTATCCCAACGGACGTTGAAAGCGTAGCGGCCACCTTCAGGTGGCCCCCCTGCTTTTGTAGCGGCCGCCTTCCGAGGTCCGTTCTGTGGACCCCGAATGCATTTACGGGGCGGGCGCTTTTTCGCGTCCACCTGAAGGTGGACGCTACATCCTCCTACGTCTCCTTCCACCACGGCTTGAAATAAATCCTTCCCTCAAACACTGGCTCCGGCGCTTCCGGTGCCGTCGGCGCTCCCAGCAATTCCGCCAGCACGATTCCCGCGACCACCAGCCCCGCTCCCTTCATCGCACGTGCCGACAACCGCTCGCGCAGCACAATATAAGACGTGATCACCGCAAACACCGGCTCCAACGCAAACAGAATCGCGGCGTGTCCCGGCGAAGTAAACTGCTGCGCCCAAAGCTGCACCGTGAAGGCCACCGCCGTGGCGAACACCGCACAGATGACGATTCCCAGCCACAGCGCCCACGTCCCTGAAAACCGCATCGGCTGCCAGTGAATCGCCGCGGCGGCACCCATCAACGGCCACGCCATCAACGCGCAACCCGCCACCTGAATCAGGCTGAGCGCCCGCACGGAATGTTCCTGCGTAAATTCGCCAACCAGAATGATGTGCACCGCGTAAAATCCGGCGGCAACGAACGTGAGCACGTCACCCCGGTTCAGATAACGCAAACCTTCCGCGGGCACAGTCAGAAAATATAATCCGACCAGCGCCGCAAACGCCCCCAGATAAATCCACCGCGTCAGCCGGCGTCCCCAGAAAATCGCCAGCAGCAGCGGCACCAGCACCACGCTCGAGCCGGTGACGAACCCGGAGTTCGTCGCCGTCGTGTATTGCAACCCAGCCGTCTGGAAGCAGTACCCGGCAAACATGAAAAACGCCAGCCGCATCCCTGCGAAAACTTCCTGCGGCTCGATCCGCGCGATCACCTGAAACTGCAGCAGCGCCATCACCACCGTCGCGATGGTGAAACGCACCGCCAGAAACAGAAACGCCGACGACTCATCCAGCGCGTTTTTCACCACCACAAACGTGACGCCCCAGATCAGCGAACAGAACATCAGCGACAAATCGGCTTTTTTCCGCGCGTCCATCCGCGTCTCCGTCAGCACAAACTGCCCCGCCAGTGTATCCGCAAATCCGCCGCAAAAGAGCAGTAAGCTACCGATTGGCCGACACGCGCGAAGTGCCGCCGTGGCTAGCCATGCGTCACACGAAGGTCAGCGTACTCTTGACTTCGCTCCGTTCTCTCTTAATATCAACGCCATGAGCACCTCGAAACTAAGACTGTCGCTCGCCATCCCGCTGTGTGCCTTCTTGCTTTTCGTTTTCGCGCTGCCCTCGTCGGCCGAACACCGTGAGAACTGGACCGAGATCCGCTCGCCGCACTTCACCGTGATTTCGAATGCCGGCGAACACGACGGCCGCCGCATCGCCTTGCAGTTTGAGGAAGTGCGAGCCATGTTTGAGCAACTTTATCCCAAACTAAAAGTGGACTCCGGAAAGCCCACCATCGTTTTCGCCCTCAAGAACGAAGACTCCCTGAAGCTCCTGATCCCGTCCTACGGCCAGAACAGCAAGGCCATGCATATAGCGGGATTCTACCGCCCTGCCTACGACAAGAATTTCGCCGTTATTCGCACGGATGTAACCGGCTCCGGCCCGCTCAGTTTTCGCAGCCTGTATCACGAGTACACCCACGCCTTTTTCCGTTACAACTTTCGCGGCCTGCCTATGTGGCTGGATGAGGGCCTCGCCGAGCTGTATGGAAACACCTCCATCGAAGGCAAAACTGCCAGCGTCGGCTTGCCGAATGAAAGCCAGCTGCGTTACTTACAGGCCAATCCGTTTCTCCCGCTCGATCAGCTCGTCACCATCGATCAGAGTTCGCCGCTCTACAACACCAGCGACCATGCCGGCATTTTTTACGCCGAATCCTGGGCTTTGGTCCATTACCTGCAACTTTCCCAGGAATTGCAGAAGCAGGACCTGATCAATAAATTCCTTGCCGCGCTGCACGACACCGACGACCCCATCGAAGCCGCCAAGCAGACCTTGGGCGACCTCAACAAATTCTCCGATAGACTTCAGACGTACACGCGGCTCCGTTCCTACCAGTATCAGCGCGTCTCCCTTCCCGCAAAGCTGTCGGAAAGCGAATTCACCGCGCGGCCTCTCTCTCAGGGCGAAGGCACCCTGGCCTTGGCGGACTATCTCCTCCGCAGCAACCATCTTCCCGAGGCGCTGGAACGCCTCCATCAGGTTGCGGAACTCGACGCTGCCACTCCCGGCTACCACAGCGAGCTGGGCCACTATCACCTGATGAAGGCCGACTTTGCCAACGCGGAAAAAGAACTCCAGACCGCCATCGCCGCAAATCCGAAAGACATCTCCGCGCATGTGGACATGGCCTTCGTATACCTGCGCCGCGATGGTTACACCAAAGACTCCACACCCAAAATTCGCTCGGAACTCGAGACAGTCCTCACGCTTGCTCCCGAATTTCCTCCCGCCTTCGCCTTTCTCTCCATCGCCTATGCGCAGGAGCCCAACAAAGACACCGACAAGGCGCTGAAAGATGCGATCCGCGCCACAAAACTCGAGCCCGGCAACTTTGCCTACTACATCGACGTGGGCAAAGCCTTGCTGGCCGCGAGACGCATCCCCGAAGCCACCCAGATTGCAGACAAGGCCAAGAAGCTGGCCACCACTCCGGCTGACCGTAGCTTGACGACTGCCTTCACCAGGCAGATCGATTACCGAGTCAATCACCCGCAGGAATCCGCCGACGCGAAGGCTTCGAGCACAGACTCTGCCGGCCCGGAAGCCGCTGCAGCAGAAACCCCGGCAAAGGTCGTGCACGCCGAAGGCAAAATCACGGAGCTTCTGTGCGGGCATCCCCCGGAAATCATTCTCACCCTCACCTGGGGAGACACCTCATTGCTATTGCACGTCGCGGACATCGGAAAAATTTCAATTCAGGACGGCGCAACACAAAGCGACTCCACCAAATCTCCCTGTGCGAAGTGGAAAGACCGGCCGGCAAAAGTGGACTATCGGGCAGTTTCCGCGGGAATGGCCTCGGGAGAGATTCAAAGCATTGCGCTGAATTGAATGAGACCAGCCGGGTAGTGATTACTTCGCCGGAGCCTTATAAACGGTGCGGCCGCCGACGACGGTTTGCAGAACTTCCATGTTGAGAATCTCTTTCGGCGTGGCCTTCGTCAGGTCTTGCGAGAGGATAAGGAAGTCGGCGTATTTCCCCTCTTTCAAGTCGCCCTTTTTGCCTTCTTCAAATTGCGCGTAGGCGGAACCAATCGTGTACGCGCGAATGCAATCTTCGAGCGAGATTTTTTCCTGGGGCTGCCATCCGCCCGCCGGGCCGCCCTCGGGCAATTCCCGCGTGACGCAGGCGTACAAACCGCGAAACGGATTGATTGGCTCAACATCATAGTCGGTGCCGAACGCCAGCGTCGCCCCGGCTTTCTGAATCGAATTCCACGCGTAAGCGCCCTTCACGCGCTCCGCGCCCAGGCGCTGCTCGGCCCACCGCATGTCATTGCTCTGATGTGACGGTTGCATGGATGCAATTACGTGCAACGTGCCGAATCGCGCGATGTCTTCCGGTGCGACGACCTGCGCATGTTCGATGCGGTCGCGGCGGTCGCGCGCGCCGTTGACGCGGACAACCGATTCAAAGACATCCAGCGCGACGCGGTTGGCGCGGTCGCCGATGGCGTGGAACGCCAGTTGAAAGCCGACCTTGTCGCGTTCCAGCGCCATGGCTTTCAGCTTTTCCGGCGCAATGGTCATGATGCCGCTGGTGTCTGCAGCGTCGGAGTAGGGCGCGAGCAATGCGGCGGTGCGTGAACCAAGCGCTCCATCGGTGACCATCTTCACGGCGCCGGTTTTCAACCACGGATCCGTCGCGCCGCCCTCCGAGCGCATATTTTGCAGTTCATTCAGCGGCGCCATGAACGGCAGCCATTCGGTGATGCGGACGCTGAGCTTCTTTTCTTCTTTCAAATCGTGGTAGACGAGAAAATCTTCCCACGCGGAATTGTCCTGCGCGGAGGTCACGCCGTTGCGCGCCAGTTCCTGCAGCACCAGCTCAATGCCGCGGCGGCGCTCCTCGTTCGTCGGCTCCGGAATTTTCTGCTCCACGTACTCCATCGCCGAGCCTTCCTTGAACATCCCCGTGGGATTCCCCTCGGCGTCGCGTTCGATTTCGCCGCCCGTGGGATTCTTCGTGTCCTCCGTAATTTCGGTGTGTTTCAGCGCCATCGAGTTGGCAACGGCAACGTGCCCCGAAATGTGCACCAGGAACACGGGATTGTTGGGCGAAACTTCGTCGAGATCCTGGCGATGAGGAAACGTCTTTTCAGGCCAGCGCGTCTGGTCCCATCCGCTGCCGACGATCCATTCGCCGGGCTTGTGTTGTGCGGCGGCGATTCGCACGCGTTGCTGGAGCTCCGCCAGCGAGTCCGTCCCCTTCAAATCCAGCGTCAGCTTGTCGCGGCCCGCGCTGCCGAGATGCGTGTGCGCATCGTTGAACCCGGGCATCACGAACCGGCCTTTCAGTTGCACGATCTCCGCTTCGGCTTTGGAGCCGCCGCAATCCAGCAGGATGTGCTCGATGGAGCCGATGCAGAAAATCTTTTCGTCGCGCACCGCCATCGCGGAGGCCCAGGGCTGCTTGGGATCGTTGGTGTAAATCCGTCCGTGCAGGTAGTACGTCGTCTTGTGCGCCGGCTCGTTCGCCTGCGGAAACGCCGGCCGCGCCGCCAAGAAAAAAAGTCCAGCCATTCCGAACGAGAAGAAAACGCGAGAAGCCATCTCATAAATGGTTCTAGGGGGTCGGAGCTTTAGCTCCGACATTTGGAGCCCCAAAAAATCGGGCTTTCGCGGTTTTTGCGTCCGCCGCTTCTTTGGCGGAAGCCCCTGAGGAAACTCTTTCTTCGTCCGAACATCATTTATGAGATAAGTTGGCTCTGTTGACATCCTTCACCCAGAATCCCCTCCTGCCCGATTGTCATCCCGAATCCCCGCGGTTTTGGCGGGGTGAGGGATCTGCTTTTCATTCTTTGACTACGCTTCCGCGAGCATGCCAACAGAGCCAGATAAGTTCGCGACGATTTGCGCATCCTCAGCGCCCCTTTTCCTGCGCCACGCCGGAGACGCCCAGCAGGGTCAGCAGCGCGCGCTGCAAACCCATTTCGCGCCCCGCCGGCTCGTACCACTCCTGCAGCGAATGCGCGCCGCCGCCGTTACCGCCCGCGCCGATCGCGATGGCTTCAATCCCCAGCGACAACGGAATATTCGCGTCCGTTGACGAGCGTTCGATTCTCGACTGGTTTCCAAGGTAATCGTCCGCGGCGCGCAGCGAAGCCAGCAGCGAAGAATCGGCGGCCAATTCCCCTCCCGGCCGGCTGCCGATCAGTTCCACTTTCCAATCCAGTTTCCCTTTGCTGCGGTCCCGCGCGTTATCCATCTCGTCCTTCACGCCGGTGGCGATGCAATCGCGCAGCGCCGTTTCCATCCGGACCAGCTCGTCTTCGCTCTCCGACCGCAAGTCCACTTTCAATTTTGCTTCGTGCGGAATCGAGTTGACCGAAGTGCCGCCTTCCACCTGTCCGAGATTGAACGTGGTCCGCGGCGACACGGGAATTTTTGTATTGATGAATCGCACCGACCCGCGCACCAGCGCGTTGATCGGATTCACCATCCCGAAGTCCGACCAACTGTGCCCGCCCGGCCCGCTGATGGTAACTTCCAGTCGCCGCGATGCAAGAGCCTTTGTGGTGACATGATCCGTGCCCGAGCCATCAAGGACAATCACCGCGCGCAGCCGTGGCCGGTAAGCGTCAATCAGCGCCCGCATCCCGCGCAAATTCCCTTCGCCTTCTTCCCCGACGTTAGCGGCAAACAGAACCGTGCGCTGTGGCCGAAGTTTCGCCGCCTGAAACGCCCGCGCAATGGCGAGAAGCGCGGCAAGCCCCGTGCCATTATCCGAGATTCCCGGAGCGACCAGCCGATCGCCTTCGCGTTGCACTTTCACATCCGTGTCCGCCGGAAAAACCGTATCCAGGTGCGCGGCAATCAGAATGCACTCTTTATCGGTTGCGCCGCGAAGCTCCGCGATCACGTTGCCGATCTTATCGGTCTGAACCGGCAGCCCTTCCGCCGTGAACAGCACCTTCACCGCCGCAGAGCGCTTTTCTTCCTGAAACGAGGGCGCCGGAATTTCCGTCAGCGCCGTTTGCTGGTCGCTAATCCACTTCACATTCTTCGCAAACCAATCCAGCGCCCCGCGCACCTGCGGCTGCTCCGCCAGCGAAAACGAAGTAAGCGGCCGTGCGGCCTGCGAGAGAGCGGAGCGAATCGGCATGACCAGAAGAATAGCGCAAACAGCAACGCGTTTCACCGTACCAATTGGCAGTCGCGCGGGCCAACTCGACTTGCAGGAGAAAATCGGGGACGCGGGATGATCCACGCTTGCATTTTAGCTTGAAGCAACGCAAGCCGTGAAGATTTTTGCTTTTGAACTGATCTTACGTATCGGGCAAGTGCTAAATCGCATTGCCAAAACCATCGCCCATTTATTGCTACCTCTATCCGACTGGGTCACTTAGTCAGCGCGAAGACGACGTATATTTTCGTTTGGACGTCGACCGGGTCACCATTAATTGTTGTGGGCGTATAGCGCCATTGCCTGACCGAATCAACCGCAGCCTGCGCCAGCAACGGGTGGCCCGCACCCACGTTTTGCACTTCGACCGTCCCGTCCTTCCGCACAATCACGTTTACGGCTACGGTGCCCTGGATTCTCGTTTGCCTTGCGAGCGGAGGGTACACCGGGGGGATTCGGTTGACGAGCTTTGCTGGCACTACCTGCCCACTCCTGTGAGCTGAAAGTATCTTCAAGTCATAGGGAGATCCGTCCAACCGAAATTTCCCATCCACAAAATAAAAAACGCCGATGGATTGGCTATCCGGACCGGCCGAATCGTCTGTCTTCCTCCAGTTCGCCCTGAACGCATTGAGCGAGCCCGCCGCCAATGCGTAAGACTTTGCCTGGTCCAGTTTCTCGACCGAAATCACACCCTGTTGTTTCGCGAGCTCCGCCCAGAGCATTTCAAAATGCAATTCGCTAACCTTCAGCGACTCTTCGTACTTGTCCCCCAATTTCTGTCCCTGCTCTTGCCCAAACGCATGCACGAACCAGTTCTGGTAATCGGGTATCTCCATTGCTGCGATCTCGCCCCGGAGCTTGACCTGATCGTCGCTTCGGGCTGCTCGCAGCAATTCGAGCAGCAGTTGTTGCAAGCCATCACTCGTATTCGCGTAGGATGCTGAGGCAGATTGGACGGGTATAATACCCCCCACCGGCTGAGAGAGAACGTGGGCCGGACAAACCTGTGAAATCATTGCTAACACAACCGAGGATCGCGACAGACTAAGTCGTTTCATATCTCGCCAATTCTCCCGAACCATGAATGATGTGAATACACGTTTAAGCAAATTGAGTCAAATCTTTGCTTAGAGGGCGACCCGATTACGCCGGAGTGCTGGACGATTGGCAGAGAGCAAGCAACTCCTGCTCGGTCAGCACGCGCGAAGATTGCTTGGCGGCGTCGAAAATGCGATTGACCACCTCGTCGGTGGCCGGGATGTTGTGGCGCGAAAGCCAGTAGAGCACGTTGGACTTCCCGCTCATCGGGCCGATTTCGACGACCTGTTCGAGGCCGAAGAGATGCGCCGGCACGCCGCTGTAGACCGCGTCCGCGAGATCGCGATCGCCGGTGCGCAGCGCCTTGATGATGGCCGCGGCGTGAACCCCCGTGGCCGTGCGAAACGCATCCTTACCAAAGACGGGATAGTTCGGCGGAATGACCGTGTGCGTGGCCTTCGCCACTTTTTCGCAATATGCCCGCAGCGAACTTAGATCGTTTTCAATCAAGCCCATCAGGCGGAGATTCACCAGCAAAAGTTCCATCGGCGTGTTCCCGACTCGTTCGCCGAGCGATAGCGCCACTCCGTGAACCTGATCGGCGCCCGCCGCTACAGCCGCCAGCGAATTCGCGATATCGAGCCCGCGGTCGCGATGGCCGTGCCAGTCCACGCGAATCTTTTCACCGCAGGGCTTCACCACATTTTCCATCACAAATTTCACCAGGTTGTAAGCGCCCTGCGGCGTCGCATGGCCGACGGTGTCGCACAGCACGATGGCGCGAGCACCGCAGCGGATGGCGGTCGTATACAGCCGCTTCACGGTCGCGGGATCTGTCCGCACGGTATCTTCCGTGACGTACATGCAAGGCAGTCCTTGCGCGACCGCAGATTTCACCGCCGTTTCCGTGGTGCGCTCCAGATGATCCACCGTCCAATCTTCCACCAGCCGCCGAATCGGACTCGACCCCAAAAACGTAGCCGCTTCAATGGCGATGCCCACGCGCTGCGAAATCTCTGCGATCGGCCGGATGTCGGCTTCAATCGTGCGCGCCGCGCAATTCGGCCGGATGCGCATGCGATTCGTGGCAATTTCACGCGCCAGCGCTTCCGTATGCTGCAGCGCTCGCGGCCCGGCTCCCGGCAGCCCGATATTGACGGAATCGATCTGCAAGGATTCCATCAGATGCAGAATTTCAATTTTCTCTTCAATAGTCGGGTCTTGAATGGAGGGATTCTGCAGCCCGTCGCGCAGCGTCTCATCGTTCAGCAGCACCCGCGTGCCGGGCGCGATGCTCATCGGACCAACCGAATTCCAATCATGGATCCATTCGCTGTGGTTCACGGGTAAAGGGTCTCCCTGCACTGCTTAATATCGTAGGGTGTAGCTGTTGGGCTGTTGCTTGGGGTCCGGCCGAAACAGAATTTTGCAAAACTCGCAGCGGTAAATCTCCGCGCCTTTGCCCACAATCGCCTCGACTTCCGGCGTCAAGTCGTACCAGCGCTTCAAGTGCCCCGCGCAGAGCTTGCCCTTTTCGTTGCGCTCATCGCAAGCCCGCTGCTTGGGCTTGCGCGTCTTGATCTTTGGCACCGCGCTCACTTGCGCGACTTCTGGCGTTTCCTCTGCCAATCTTCGCTCCTGCACCTCTACTTCAAACCGTGATCCCGAAACATGGTCTTCAGCGCGGCCCGCGCATGCCGCAACCGCGCGAATACTCCGCCGGCAAACTCAAAATTCAGAAACGCGTCCGCGGCCTTTTCCAAATCGCCGCCGTAGCGATACCACCACGGCTTCTCCATCCGCGGCAGCCGGTCCACATCCACATATTTTACATGCACCATTTCCTGGAAGCCTGCTCTGCCGTGGGTGCGCCCCCAGCCGCTCAAGCCGCAACCACCATGAGGCGCCTCGGCAATGGCAAATCCGCTGATAAGGTCGTTCACCATCACCGTGCCAGCGCGCAAGCGTTGCGCGATCCTCCTCCCGCCTTCCAAATCCCCAGTCCACACGCTGGCGGAAAGCGCAAATTCGGAATCATTAGCATGCGCGATCGCTTCTTCCGCATCGCGAACCACGCGAATCGCCATGATCGGCCCAAACGTCTCGTCCTGAAACAGCTTCATCGAGGAATCCACGCCAGTAATCACAGTCGGTTCAAAAAAGTTCGGCCCGAGGTCCGGCCGCGGCCGCCCGCCACACAAAACCTGCGCCCCGCGCTGCACCGCATCCGCAAGAAGCTCGCTCATCCGCTGCACATGCTGCGGCCGAATCAACGGCCCAATTTCGGTATTGGGATCGCTGCCAAACCCCAGCCGCAGCTTCTGCGTCTTCTCCACGCACTTCTGAATAAACACGTCGCTGATGGACTTCTCCGCAAAAAGCCGCTCGACCGAGAGGCACACCTGCCCGCAATTCGTGTAGCTGCCCCAAACCGCCGCGCTCGAAGCAACTTCCACATCGGCGTCGCCCAAAACCAGCATCGCGTCTTTTCCGCCAAGTTCCAGGACGCTTGGGATGAGCAACGGCGCGCAAGCCTCGGCCACATGGCGCCCAGTAAAAACGCTGCCGGTGAAAAAAACTTTGTCCGGGCGCGCATCAATCAGCGCCTGGCCCACTTCCCCGCCGCCCTGCACAATCGTAACCAGGCCCGCCGGAAATCCAGCATCGCGAAAAAGCTTGCCGATCAATTCGCCGCACTCCGGCGTAAAATCGCTGGTCTTGCAGAGCACGCCATTGCCCGCAACCACAGCCGCGATAATCTGCCCCATCGGAATCGCCAGCGGATAATTCCAAGAACTGATGATCGCAACTACTCCCAGCGGCTCGTAAAAGAGCTTTCCAGATTTCGCTTTCGCCGCCAGGCTGTGATGCGACACCGATTCCGGCTTCAGCAACGAGACTCCGTGCTTCGCGAAATAATCCGCGGAATCAAGCGAAACGAAGACATCGGCAAACTTGGCCTCCGCCCGCGGCTTGCCCGATTCCCGCACCACCGCTTCGGCGAGAACATCGCGCGCCTCAAGTATCTTCGTTTTCAAGACCGCGATCTGCGCGCAGCGTTCTTCCACGGGCCGCTTCGCCCAACCCAGTTGCGCCGCGCGAGCCTTCGCGAGCAGTTGCGGCACCGCCAGCGGTGACGTTCGTTCATAGGATTGCAAAACCTTGCCAGTAGCGGGATCAATCGAAGGCAAAGTATCCAACAGCGGTAAAGTTGCAGCCATGGCGTTGATTCTACCCTGACGCGCGATTCGAGAACAGCCTCGGAACGATGAGCTCGGCGACACCCTGGGAATACCATTCTCCCGAATGGCGCGGCGAACGAGGCCGGGAAAGCCAATCGGGAGATTGGCGTTCCCGGGGCCTCGCCTTAACGGTTAAGCCTAACGCAAGATTTTTACTCAACGCGGTAAGGCTCGTCGTGATCCACCATCACCATAAACAATCCCTGCGGCGGCACAGTCGGCCCGGATTTCGATCGATCCTTCAACTCATACAGCTTGTCTATATCCGCGGGCGTCAGTCTTCCCCGTCCCACCTCGAGCAGCGCCCCCACCATCTTGCGCACCATGTAACGCAGGAACGACCTGCCGTGCACAGTGAACCAAAGCTCCTCCCCGTCTTCCGTCCGCTTCAGCTCCGTTGAAAAAATCTCCCGCTGCATGTTGCGCTCTTTGTCGTCATCCTCCGAACCCGTCGATGCCGCAAACGACGTGAAATCGTGCATGCCCACGAACCGCGCCGCCGCGTCCTTCATCGCCTCTTCGTCCAATGGAAACGGATAATGCAGCACATAGCGCCACAGCAGCGGCGGCACCACCTTTCCGCGGTAAATTCGATACCGGTAAATCTTCCCTTTCGCCGACCAGCGCGCGCTGAAATCCGGCCCGGTCTCCTCCACTGCCACAATTCGAATGCTGGGTGGCAGCAAGGCATTCAGCGCGCGATGAAACTCCAACGCCGAAAGCGCCGATTGCGTGCGAAAGCTGCCCACCTGCCCCAGCGCATGCACGCCCGCATCGGTTCGCCCGGCGCCCAGCAACTGCGTATCTTCCTGCGTCAGCCGCCGCAAGACGGAAACAATCTCACCCTGGACGGTCGGCTTATTCTTCTGCATCTGCCATCCATGAAAATCGGTTCCGTCGTAAGCAATCGTGAGTTTGAAATTACGCATGCAGGGATCGGCGCGGCAATCCTACGAGGCGGACCGCGCGTAACGGCTTCCGGGCTTCACCGCCACGGTGCCTTGCCGGCAAAGAGGGCAATCATCCGGCTCATAGCTTTCGATCAATAATTCAATAAGGGCATTCGATTCCACGGGAAATTCAATCTTGCCGCCGCTGCGATCAATCAATGCGCCAGCTGCTACCACGCGACCTCCGGCTTCTTCCACCACGCTGATCGCTTCTTGCGTCGAACCGCCGGTAGTCCACACATCTTCAATCACCAAAACGTGAGTATCCGGCTTGAGCGTAAATCCCCTCCGCAGGCACATCGTCCCGCTGCCATCGCGTTCCACAAACATCGCCGGCACTCCGCCGCCAATCGCATCGCCATGCGCAGGCAGCGCCCGCGCCACTTCCTGCCCGATAATCACTCCGCCCAGCGCCGGGGAGACCACCACATCAATCCGCGCATCCGAGAACAAAGCGGCCAGCGCCTGCCCCAGTTTTTCCGCAAATCGCGGATATTGGAGCACCAGCGCACACTGCACGTACGTGCCGCTATGGAGGCCGCTCGACAGCTCAAAGTGCCCGTGGCGGACCGCCCCCGCCTTCTCAAACAGCTTCAATAGCTCTTCGCGCGTGAACATAGGCCCGCTAACCGCGGGGGCTCCTAAACGTCGAAATGTCAGCAGCCTAGCCTCCACGCAACGCGTTGTCAAGGAATGAGGGCCCCTGTTAGACTTCGAAGCCAGCGCCCAGGCCGGTGAGCGCGCACTTTCCGCGCTTCCGCAAGCTGCATCCCGGATGAAACAAATTGCCCTCTTGCATCGTTTTAAAGAGAGAAGCCTTGTAACGGGTTGGTTTGCCAAGAGTTCAGCATTGCCACTTTTCCAGAGGTGAGGAAATCTTATGAAGAAGCTGTCCCTGAAGTCCCTGCTTTCGGCCGTTCTGGCAGGCATTCTCGCGGGAGCACCCGCCTCTCCCGTGTTGGCCCAGGATCCAGCGCCGCCACCCCCGAAACAGGCAAATTTGCAAGGTGGCGTGCCGATTTCCCTGGGCTTGAACAAGTATCACTACACGAATTCTCCCAGCTTCTGGCCCAATATCACGGCTCCCTACCGGACTTGGTTCGTCAACCCGGGCGCGCTTACCAATTCACCGCGCCTCGAGCAGTTGATCCAGTCGGGCAAGCTCAATCTCAGCCTGCAGGACGCCATCGCACTCGCGCTCGAAAACAGCATGGACATCGTCGTCCAGCGCTACAACCCCTGGATGGCGGACGCCAGCATCCTCAAGACGAAAGCCGGTGGCTTTGGCTTCGGCGTCCCCACCAGCTTGTCTGCCGGCTCGACGGCGAACCTGCCCTCCCTGATTTTCGATCCGTACCTCACGCAAAGTGTTTCCATCACGAGCGGCCTGATCCCCGTGAATAACCCGCTCACCTCCGGCGCCGGCACCGGCACCAACGGAATCGCCTCCCTGGGCGTCCACCAGAGCATCTTCAACACCGGTTTCTCCCAAGGCTTTTCCACCGGCACCACACTCAATGTTTTTTGGGACAACACGCGCTCATCCTCGACGTCCTCGTTCAACTTGTTCGATCCCGCAGTGCAATCCTCAATCGGCGTCAGCTTCTCCCAACAGCTCCTGCAAGGGGTCGGCCGCGACATCACCCGCCGCAACATTCTGATCGCCGAAAACAACCGCAAGATCGCCGACCTGGCCTTCGCGCAGCAGGCTATCACCACGGTTACCAACACCATCACCGCGTACTGGGAACTCGTGTACGCGCGCCAGAATGTTCAGGTGCAGCAGCAAGCCGTGACCGTCTCCCAGAAGCTCTACAACGACAACAAAAAGCAGCTGGAGATCGGCACCATGGCCCCGCTCGACGTTACCCGCGCCGAATCCGAATTGGCCACCGACACGCAAAACCTCATCGTCGCCCAAACCACGCAGCTCCAGGACGAACTGGTGCTCAAGAATTTCATCTCTAAGGATCCCACGGCCTCAAATCTGATTGACGTGGAGATCGTTCCCACCGACAAGCCGGACGCGCCGCAGTCGATTCAACTTGCGCCCTTCGCCGATGCGGTGAAGGAGGCCTTCGTGAATCGCCCGGACGTGCAGGAGCAGATTCTGAACCTGAAGAATGGCGAGATCGACGTCAAAGCCACGAAGAATGCGTTGCTGCCCCTGGCCACACTTACCGGCTCCTATTCCAGCACGGGCCTCGCCGGCAATTCGATTACCCCCACTACCCCCCCGGTTGTAAGCCAGACGGGTCTCTCTGACAGCTTGAGCCAGGTCTTTCACAACCGCTTCCCCGAATACTCGGTCGGCGTCAATCTCACGCTTCCTCTTCGCAACCGTTCCGCGCAGGCGGACAGCGTCCACGCGCAATTGACACAGCGGCAACTGGAAGCACAGATGCAGCAAATCAAGAACAGCGCCGTGCTGGACGTACGCAACACTTCCATCGCCCTTGAACAGGGCCGCGCGCAGGTGCAAGCCGCCAGCAAGGCCCGCGAGCTCCAGCAGCAGACCTTTGACGCCGAGGAGAAAAAATACCGCCTGGGCGCTTCCACCGTGTACAACGTCATTCTGACGCAACGCGACCTGATCACCGCGCAGGGCACGGAGCTTCGCGCCCTGGCCAATTTGGCCGAAGCAAAAGCGAATTACGAACGCGCTCTCGGGCGCACCTTACAGGTCAACAGCGTAACCATCGCCGGCGCCAAAAAAGGCGACATCGAAAAAGACACGCTGATCCCTGGCACCCTCAACGGCCAGGTCGTCGGCATGGAAGAGTTGTTCAAGACCCTCGACGACAAGGCCAAATCCGGCAACCGTTAGTACCTTCACCCCGAGATTGTCATCCCGTACCTGCTTGCCCAGAGCGCACTTCGCGAGGGGTGCCTTTTGCGGGTGAAGGACCTGCTTTTCGAAGCAATTCGAGAAGAAAGCAGATTCCGTGCCACGTTCAAAAAATGAACGGCGTTCGGAATGACACGTTCCCGGCCATTTCCCAAACTGTCGAGCGTGTTGCCGGAGCCTCGCCTTCGATTCGCTTCTGCTATCATGGCGCTTCTTTTCGAGGTTTCTGTGACGCCCCAAAGCGAACCCAGCGCCACTGGTGAAAATCTGAAACCGTTTCCGGCGCAGCCCGTTGCAGATCCCTCCTTGCGCGCTCGACGTGATTTCGCCATTCTCCTGGCCGTCGCTGCCGGCACTCTCCTCGTCCATCTCCTCACCGCCAACCGCTACGGATTCAACCGCGACGAACTCGCCATCCTCGAGGACGCCCGCCATCTCGCCTGGGGCTACGTCGCCTATCCCCCCCTCACACCGTTCTTCGGCCGCTTGGCACTCGCACTGTTCGGCACTTCCCTCGTCGGCTTCCGCTTCTTCTCCGCGCTCGTGCAAGCCATCACAGTCGTCCTGACAGGCTGCATGGCCAAAGACATGGGCGGCGGGCGCGCAGCGCAGGTCGTCGCCGCTTGCGCTTCCATTCCGTTCTCCCTCGGCGCAGGCGCGCTCATGCAGTACATGAGCTTCGATTACTTCGCGTGGGTCCTCACCGCTTTTTTCCTGGTGCGCCTGCTCAAAACATCGAACCCGCGTTATTTCCTTCTTGTGGGAGCTTCGATCGCTCTGGGGATGATGGCCAAATACACGATGCTGTTTTTCGCAGTCGGGGTTCTGGCTGGCTTGCTATTGAGCGAGGCGCGAAAATATTTCCGCACCATTTGGCTCTGGCTGGGCCTGCTCGTTTCTCTCCTACTCGTCGCTCCCAATTTCTTGTGGCAAGTGCAACATCAGTTTGTCACCTACGACTTTCTGCGCTTCATCCACCAGCGCGATGTCGCCGAAGGTTTGACGCAATCCTTTCTGCCGGATCAGTTGGAAATGACGCTTCTGTCATTTCCCCTGTGGATTGCCGGGCTGTATTTTTGCCTGCGGACACGCGACGGCCGAAACTTTCGCGCCCTGGCGTGGATATTTCTCGTAACGTTGGGATTGTTTTTGCTGGCGAAGGGCCGCGGATACTATCTCGCCCCCGCGTATCCAATGTTGTATGCAGCCGGCGGAGTCTGGGGCGAGTGCTGGCTTAGTACTCTAAACGCCAGGCGCGAGCAAATAGTACGCGTCGCCGTCGCCGCAGCGCTAGCCCTGAACATTCTTGGAGCCATGGCTGTGGCCCTGCCACTTGCACCGGTTCCTTCCGCGTGGTTCCGTCTCGCGGACAAGGTCAACGTTACATTACGCGATGAAATTGGATGGGAAGATCTGGTGACTACGCTCGCCCAGGTTCGCGATTCCCTTCCCGCCGAATCGCGCGCGCACCTCGGCATCCTGGCCGAAAATTACGGCGAAGTAGGCGCCATCAATCTCTATGGCCCAAGCCGCGGACTTCCGCGCGCCATCAGCGGCGTAAACTCGTCCTGGGAGCGCGGCTATGGCGATCCCCCGCCCCAAGCTGTCATCATCGTAGGGTTTCCTCGCGCGTTCGTCGAAGCCAACTTCGCTTCGTGCCGGCTGGCAGCGCAAAACACAAACTCGTTCGGCATTGTCAACGAAGAGACCACTGAACGCCGCGACATTTTCGTCTGCGGCCCACCCACAGCCGGCTGGCTGCAATTCTGGCGCAATTTTCAGTATTACGCCTAGTCGGCATTCGCCATGAGGAATAACTTAACGGTTCCCATAATTCAAGAAACCTTGTCATCCTGAGGGGCGCGAAGTTTGCGCCCCGAAGGACCTCAACTTTTAGTCCGCGCAAAAATCCAAAGTTGAGATCCTTCGGCTATTCTCGTCGGATAGCCTCAGGATGACAAAGTTTCGTTCCATCGCGTGGATTGCGGTTACGCGCTGGCGCCAAGCCGCTGCCCCTTGAAGAATGCCAGCAGATCCGCGTTAATCACCTCCGCGTTGGTCGCCGGCATTCCATGCGGAAATCCCGGATACACCTTCAGCGTCGAATTCTTCAGCAGCTTCGCCGAGAGCGGTGCCGCTGCGACGATCGGCACAATCTGATCATCGTCGCCATGCATCACCAGCACAGGGATGTCGATCTTTTTCAAATCTTCCGTGTGATCCGTTTCCGAAAACACCTTGATGCAGTCATAGTGGGCCTTCACGCTTCCCAACATTCCCTGCAACCACCAGTGCTCCCGGATTCCTTCGGAAATCTTTGCTCCCGGCCGGTTGTACCCATAGAACGGAAGCGTGATGTCTTTGTAAAACTGCGCCCGATTTGCCGCCAGTGCCGCCCGGAGCCCGTCGAACACTTCGATTGGCGTTCCCGTCGGATTCTTTTCTGTCTTCAGCATCAGCGGCGGTATGGCGCTGATCAGCACCGCCTTCGAAACTCGCTTGGTGCCATGGCGGCCCAAATACCGCGTCACTTCGCCGCCACCGGTCGAGTGCCCGACCATGATCGCATCCTTCAGATCCAGCTTTTCAAACAACTGCGCGAGATCGTCCGCGTAGGTATCCATATCATTGCCGTCCCACGTCTGATCGGAACGTCCATGTCCCCGCCGGTCATGCGCGATCACGCGATAGCCCTGCCGCCCGAAGTACAGCATCTGCCCGTCCCAGTCGTCTCCGCTCAACGGCCAGCCGTGGCTGAAAACGATGGGCTGCCCTTTGCTCCAATCCTTGTAATAAATCTGTGTGCCGTCTTTGGTGGTGATGGTTGCCATAAGCACGCTCCTTGCATTCAGATTGGCTGCGCGGCAGGACGCCGCAGCCCGACTCTGGGCTCTATAGATGCCCAGCGTTCCAGAATAGCCATAAATTGAATTCTGCGGGGCGGGAATTGCTGCGCGAGTGAACCTACTCCCGTCCGGATCCCCGGTCAACCGCAAATCTCGCCGGAACTTTCTTGCTCTTGGCGTAGGCCACCGGCCTGGCAGCACGGCTGCCAAGAATAAAAAGTGCAAAACGCCCTCAGAGGAATATACTTGCCCAAACTGCGCCCTATGCACGATTGACGCGTTGAGTCGCTTAGGGAGACCCGGATATGAAACTCACGCTCGCCTGTGTCTTTGTGTGTTCCGCTCTGCTTCTGCCGTTGCAATGCCGCTCTCAGGAGCCCGCAAAGCCTGCCGAAGAAAAACCCGCCGCTGCCGATGCCAAGCCCGCCTCCGACGCCCCAAAGAAAGAAAATCCGGTAAAGTCCTCTCCCACTTCCCTTGCTTCCGGCAAAAAGAAATTCGGTCAGGATTGCGCCATGTGTCACGGAAAGGAAGGCGCGGGCGACGGCGACCTCGCTGAAGACATGAAACTCAAGCTCAAAGATCTGCGCGACGCCGATGCGCTGAAAGATCTGAACGACGGCGACATCTACAACCTCATTAACAACGGCAAGGGCAAAATGATGGGCGAAGAAGGCCGGCTGAAGCCGGACGAAATCTGGGACGTAGTCAACTTCGTACGTTCTCTGGCAAAAAAGTAGCCCGCAGAAGTGTTTTGCCTTGCCCGCGAGACGTGCCGAGCGCGCTGAAATCCTGAACCTTTCCATCCGCTTCTGGCGGCGTTCTTCTTGCTCCCCGCCTCCGTTTCCCATAGCATTAGTTTATGGCGAGGTTTGCATATCCAGTTGCTTATACCTTGATCGCGGGAGCGCCTTTTCATGAGTGATCCGGCCAATTCGAAAAAATCGGGCAGCGCCATAAAAATCCCCTCGAAGCTGCAGGCCTGGGAAGAAAATACTCTTCGCCCCACCCTCGAAAAAAGTCCCGAGCGCCAGAAAGAATTCACCACCGTCTCCAGCTACCCAATTCGTCGCCTGTACACGGAAGAAGATCTTGCCGGATGGGACGCTGCACGCGACCTCGGCAATCCCGGCGAACCGCCCTACACGCGCGGCATTCACGCCACCATGCATCGCGGCCGCTTGTGGACCATGCGGCAATTCGCCGGCTTTGGCGCCGCCGAAGACACCAACCAACGTTTCCGCTATCTCCTCTCGCAAGGCCAGACAGGTCTTTCCACCGCGTTCGACCTTCCCACGCTGATGGGCTACGACTCCGACCACGCCCTCTCCGAAGGCGAAGTCGGCAAGTGCGGAGTGGCCATCAGTTCCCTGGCCGACATGGAAGTTCTCTTCGACCAGATTCCTCTCGCCGATGTCACCACCTCAATGACGATCAATTCGCCGGCGGCAGTTATCTGGGCGATGTATCTCGCCGTCGCGGAAAAACAAGGCGCCGACTGGAAAAAAATCTCCGGAACGCTGCAGAACGACATCCTCAAGGAATACATCGCGCAAAAGGAATACATCTACCCGCCCGAGCCATCCATGCGCCTGGTGATCGACACGTTCGAATTCGGCATGAAACACACGCCGAAGTTCAACGTAATCTCCATCAGCGGCTATCACATCCGCGAAGCCGGCTCGACCGCCATTCAAGAACTCGCCTTTACCTTGCGGGATGGCATGGAATACGTCGAATGGGCCATGCGCCGCGGCCTGCCGGTGGACGAGTTCACTCCGCAGCTTTCCTTCTTCTTCAACGCCCACAACGACTTTTTCGAAGAAATCGCCAAGTATCGCGCCGCCCGCCGTATCTGGCACAAAGCCATGAAGGAGCGCTATAAATCCGTCAGCCCGCGAAGCTGGGCACTGCGATTCCACACGCAAACCGCCGGATGCTCCCTGACCGCGCAGCAGCCAATGAACAACGTCGTGCGAACCGCAATCCAGGCGCTCGCCGGAGTTCTCGGCGGCACGCAATCCCTGCACACCAATTCGCTCGACGAAGCATGGGCCTTGCCCACTGAACACGCGGCCACCATCGCCCTGCGCACCCAGCAGATTATCGCGCACGAAACCGGCGTGACCAACACGGTGGATCCGCTTGGCGGCTCCTATTTCGTCGAAACGCTCACCAACGAAGTAGAAAAGGGTGCGTGGGACTACATCCGCCGCATCGACGCCATGGGCGGCATGGTCGCTGCCATCGAAAAGAGTTACCCGCAGCGCGAAATCGCCGAAGCCTCCTACCGCTACCAGATGGCGGTAGACAACAAAGAAAAAATCATCGTCGGCGTAAACGACTATGTGACGCCGGAAAGTCCGATGGACCTGCTCCAAATCGATGAAACCGTAGCTCACCGCCAAGCCGAGCGCCTGACCAAGCTGCGTGCCGAGCGCTCCTCCTCCGAAGTCGAGCGCCGCCTCAACGCCCTCCGCAAAGCCTCCGAAGGCTCCGAAAACCTGATGCCCTTCATCTACGACGCCGTAAAATCCTACGCCACCCTCGGCGAAATCTGCGAAGCCATGCGCACCGTCTTCGGCGCCTACGAAGAAGTCGCCATCACCTAAAAGAGATATATTACTACACATTAATTTTACTATACTATTAGCTTCAGAGTTGGCGCGTCGTTCTCTGTGCTCTCCGTGTCCTCTGTGGTGAATATTCCGATGACCGACAACGAACTGACCCATGAAATTATAGGAGCCGCCATTGAAGTTCACAAAAACCTCGGCCCGGGCTTGCTCGAGTCAACCTACGAGGAATGCTTGTGCCACGAGCTCACTCAGCGCGGAATTCCATTCGAAAGACAAAAGCCTGTTCCTGTTCTATATAAACGTGTGAAACTTGATTGTGGCTATAGACTCGACGTGCTGGTTGCTGACAGGGTCATTCTCGAGCTGAAGTCTGTGGAGTCACTGGCGCCGATCCATGACTCAATTATGATCACCTATCTCAAATTGTCAGGACACAGAATTGGTCTTTTGATGAATTTTAATGTGCAGATACTGAAAGAAGGGATTAAGCGGTTGGTCGTTTAAGAAGACATTCACCACAGAGGACACGGAGAGCACAGAGAAATGCCAGAAAAGAAGATTCGAGTTTTGATCGCGAAACCCGGGTTGGATGGCCACGACCGCGGAGCGAAGATCATCGCCCGTGCGCTGCGCGATGCCGGCATGGAAGTAATCTACACCGGCCTGCGCCAGACCCCGGAGATGATCGCCTCCGCCGCCGTCCAGGAAGACGTCGACGTCATTGGCCTCTCCATCCTTTCCGGCGCCCACAACACGCTCTGTCCTCAACTCATGAAACTCCTCCACGAAAAAGGCATGGACGACGTCACCGTCCTCGTTGGCGGCATCATTCCGGGCCCCGACATCGCCGCCCTGAAACAATCCGGCATCGCCGAAATCTTCCTCCCCGGCACTTCCACCCAAGACATCATCGAATTCATCCACAAGCGCCACGCGCAACCGCACTAAACGTCCCCGCGCATGTAGCTCACCCCTCACGCAGAACTGGCCTCAGCCGTTTTCATTCCCTCTCAGTGACCTCTGTGCTCCTTCTCAGCGCACTCTGTGTTAAGTCTTCCTCTTCTCCGCCCCACTCGCACAATCCCCCAATCCTCCGTATACTGATTCCGCTGCTGCCACTTCCGTCTGCGAGGTCGTCGCGTGTCCGCATCGGTTCTCGAAACCTCCATCAACACAAAATCCCCCGAATTCGAAAAGAATTCCCAACGCATGGTGGAACTCCTAACCGTCATAAAGAACGAAGAAGAAAAAATCCGCCAGGGCGGCGGCGCCAAAGCCATCGAATCCCAGCACAAAAAGAACCGCCTCACGGCCCGCGAGCGAGTCGCGGGCCTCATCGATCCCGGCACGCATTTTTTTGAGCTCGGCATCTACGCCGCTCACGAAATGTACGAAGAGTGGGGCGGCGCTCCCTCCGCCGGAACCATAACCGGCCTCGGCCGCGTCTCCGGCCGCCTTTTCATGGTCATCGCCAACGACGCCACGGTAAAAGCCGGCGCGTTTTTCCCGATGACCGCGAAAAAAGTAATCCGCGCGCAAAACATCGCCATCGAAAATCGCATCCCCACAATTTATCTCGTCGATTCCGCCGGTGTCTTTCTCCCGCTCCAGGAAGACGTCTTCCCCGACACCGACGACTTCGGCCGCGTCTTTCGCAATAACGCGGTCATGAGCGCAATGGGCATTCCCCAAATCACCGCCATCATGGGCATGTGCGTGGCCGGCGGCGCCTATCTCCCGGTGATGTGTGACCACATCCTGATGACCGAAGGCTCCGGCCTCTTCCTCGCCGGCCCCGCGCTGGTGCAGGCTGCCATCGGCCAGAAAACCTCTGCCGAAGATTTGGGCGGCGCCAAGATGCATTCGCAAATCAGCGGCACCGTGGATTTCCACGAACCCGACGACGAATCCTGCTTGAAGCGCATCCGCGCCCTCGTCGACAAAATGGGCGCGCCGAATCCGCCCATCTTCAGCCACTCCCGCCTCAAAGAGCCGCTCTACTCCATCAACGAACTCTACGGAATCTTCTCCGGCAATCCCGCAAAGCAATACGACATGCGCGAAATCATCGCTCGCCTGGTGGACGGCAGCGAATTCGAGGAATACCGCGCCGAATACGGTGAAACGCTGCTGTGCGGTTACGCGCGCATCGGCGGCTGGGCCGTCGGCATCGTCGCCAATCAGAAAAAACACATCACCACCAACGCGCCGCACTCCGACCAGAAGCGCATCGAATTCGGCGGCGTAATTTACACCGAATCAGCGGAAAAGTCCGCGCGCTTCATCATGGACTGCAACCAGAACCGCATCCCGCTGATTTTTCTCCACGACGTCAACGGCTTCATGGTCGGCAAAGACGCCGAGTGGAGCGGCATCATCCGCGCCGGCGCCAAGATGGTCAACGCCGTAGCCAACAGCGTCGTCCCCAAAATCACGGTCATCCTCGGCGGCAGCTTCGGCGCCGGAAATTATGCCATGTGCGGCAAAGCCTACGATCCGCGTTTCATGTTCGCCTGGCCCACGGCAAAATTCGCGGTGATGAGCGGCGACGCCGCGGCCAACACCCTAGCCGAAATCAAACTGAAGCAACTCGAGCGCGAAGGCAAAAAAGTCGACGAAAAAGCCAAGAAAGAACTCCTCGATTCCATCAAATCCTCCTACGATCACCAAACCGACCCGCGCTATGCCGCCGCCCGCCTCTGGCTCGACGCCATCATCGACCCCGCCCACACCCGCGACGCCCTGATCTGGGCCCTCAACGCCGCGTCCTTAAACACGCATCTCCCCGAATTCAAAACCGGCGTCCTCCAAACTTGATGAGCCGTCGTTCCCGATTCTTGCTGATTGCCACGTCCACCGCGTTCGGAGTTGCTGCTCTCGGCCTGGTCGCCGGCATCTTCTATGATCTGTACCTCGTATCCATCCGGCATGTGCAGCTGGAAAATGTGCTCGGAAGCAGCATCGCGTACAATAAAATCGTCGGTGGATTTGGAATCTTGGGAATGGTTCTCTTCTTCGCCTTCTTGCTTTCCGCAATCGCCGACAAAAAACAGGACGAACCCCGCTAAATGACCGACACCGTCAAGCTAGTCGAATGCCCGCGCGACGCATGGCAAGGCCTGCCGGAAATAATTCCTACCGAAACGAAAGTTGCCTATCTGCGCGAACTCGTCGCCGCTGGCTTCCAGCACATAGATGCCGTCAGCTTCGTCTCGCCCAAACACGTCAAGCAAATGTCCGACAGTGAAGAAGTAATGTCTCGCCTGCTCAATTCCCTTCCCGACGGCGCCACACTTCCCGAAATCATCGGCATCGTCGTCAACGAAAAAGGCCTCGAACGCGCGCTAGCCACCCCCGGCGTCTCCACCATCGGCTATCCCTATTCAATCTCCGCCTATTTCCGTCGCGCCAACGCCAACATGACCCGCGCCGAATCCCGTGCGCTGGTCGAAACCCTCAAGCGCGAAACCAAGAAAGCCAACAAGGATCTCGTCATCTACATCTCCATGGCCTTTGGCAATCCCTACGAAGAGCCCTGGGGCCCGGAAATCGTGCAAGACACTCTGGACTGGCTGAAAGACATTCGCATCACCACAGTCTCGCTCGCGGACACCGTCGGCACGGCCACTCCCGATCTCATTCACAGTCTCTATTCGCAAGTGAAAGATCACGTCGCCGGCGTCGAACTCGGAGTCCACCTGCATTCCCGCCCCGACACCGCCGAAGAAAAAATCAACGCCGCCTACGCCGCAGGCTGCCGCCGGTTCGACTCCGCGCTAACCGGCCTAGGCGGCTGTCCCTTCGCCGGCGATGCCCTGGTCGGCAACATCCCCACCGAATCCGTTCTCGCCGCGCTTACAAAACTCGGCGTCACTCACGATTTCAGTTCCTCTAAGATCGCCAAAGCCCTCGCTCTAACCAACGACATCCGCGCCAAATACACCCACCCCGAGTAGCGGCCACTTTCAAGTGGCCAGCCTCCGCAGCCCAGTGGCACAGCGATTCCTCGCTGTGCTCTTCCCCGTGCACTCTGTGCTCTTTCTCTGTGCCCTCTGTGTTAGTCCTTATCTCTTCTCCGTTTGCAATTTGCCAAAATTTGCCCAACGATAGAACCGTTCCCAAGGGGACCCTTCATGGCCTACGAAACGCTTCTCCTCGAATCCAGCGAACACACCGCCACCATCACCCTCAATCGCCCCGACAAACGCAATTCCATCAACACCCAGATGATCGCCGATCTACAGTCCGCTCTTGACGCCGTCGAAATAACCCACGCGCGCGTCGTCATCCTCACCGGCGCAGGAAAATCATTCTGCGCGGGCATGGACCTCTCAATGTTGCAAGCCATCGCCACCCAATCCCCATCTGAAAATCAGGAAGACTCTCGCCGCATGGCCAAACTGTTTCGCCGCATCTGGAGCTACTCAAAACCCATGATCGCCGCCGTAAACGGCCACGCCCTAGCCGGAGGCTGTGGCATCGCCACCCTTTGCGATTTCACCCTCGCAGTCCCCGAAGCCAAGTTAGGCTACACCGAAGTAAAAATCGGTTTCCTCCCCGCCATCGTTTCCGTCTTTCTCACCCGCCAGATCGGCGAAAAGCGCGCACGCGACCTGCTTCTCACGGGCAGGCTGGTGGACGCTCCAGAGGCCAGGGAACTCGGCCTAGTCAACGAGATCGTTCCCGCTGATAAATTGATGCCACGTGTAAATGAGCTGGCCGAAGTCTTGATCGCCGCAAGCCCCAGCAGCGTCACCCGCGCCAAGCGACTGCTCGTTTCCGCGGCCGCCGGCAGCCTCGACGCCGACCTCGAACGCGCCATCCTCGAAAACGCCCACATGCGCTCCACACCCGACTTCAAGGAAGGCGTAGCCAGCTTCCTCGAAAAGCGCAAACCCATCTGGCAGGACGGCACGGAAAAGCAAAGCTGACAGCCGACAGTCAACAGTCGACAGCTGGATTTCTCCTTTCCGCAACTTCCGGCATACTATTCCCTGCCCTCATGCTTACTCATCACGATGTCACCATCCGTGTGCGCTACGCCGAAACCGACCAGATGGGCGTCGTGTATCACTCGAACTACCTGATCTGGTTCGAAGTTGGCCGCGTAGAACTAATGCGCGCCCTCGGCTTCGATTACAAGCTAATGGAAATCGAGGACGACACCTTCATCGTCGTCGCCGATGTACACTGCCGCTATCACCATCCCGCCCGCTACGACGAACTCATCACCGTCCGTACCAACATCCTCGAAGCAAAAAATCGCACCCTGAAGTTCGGCTACGAACTCCTGCGCCAAGGCGACAACAAACTTCTGGCCACGGGCCACACCATTCACGTTGCCTGCAACCGCGCCGGGCAAGTAAAACACTTCCCAGAAAAATACAAGCAAGCCTTCCTCAAACTCGCCGTGCCAAACGCCTCGCGGAGCCACGCATGAGCATCGTCCTCACCGGCAATGACCTGACGTTTGACCAACTCTACGCGGTGGCATTGCGTAACGAAGCGGTCTCGCTCGCACCCGCCGCGGTAACTCAGATGAAAGCTTCCCGCGCCGTCGTCGATCGCCTCGTCGCCGCAAACGAAACCGCCTATGGCATCAACACCGGCTTCGGCAAACTTGCCTCCGTGCGCATTTCCGCCGAGCAGGTTCGCCAGCTGCAGATCAATCTCGTCCGTTCTCACGCCTGCGGAATCGGCGCGCCTCTCTCCGTTCCCGAGACGCGCGCAATGATGCTTCTACGCGCCAACGCACTCGCCAAGGGATTAAGCGGCATCCGTCCGGCCGTGGTCGAAACGCTTTGCGCGATGCTGAACGCCGGGGTGCATCCCGTCATTCCCTCTCAGGGATCGGTCGGAGCCTCGGGCGACCTGGCGCCGCTGGCGCACCTTGCGCAAGTGGTCATCGGTGAGGGCGAAGCACATCTGAAACACGAAAGGCTCTCCGGCGTCGAAGCCATGAAGCGCGCGGGTATCGTTCCCGTGGCGCTGGAAGCAAAGGAAGGTTTATCGCTGTTGAACGGCACGCAAGGCATGCTCGCCCTGCTGAGTCTCGCGCTCCTCGAAGCCGACACTCTGGCCGACACCGCGGACGTCGCCGCCTCACTTTCGCTCGACGCCTTGCGTGGAAGCCCGGGCGCCTTCGACGCGCGCATCATGCACGCCCGCGCCTACCCCGGCGCCGGAAAAACCGCGCGCAACCTGGCCCACCTCAACGAAGGCAGCCAGATCCGCGAATCCCATCGCGCGCCAGACAAAGACACTCGCGTGCAAGACGCCTACAGCCTTCGCTGCACCCCGCAAGTTCACGGGGCAGTCCGCGATTCCCTCGTTCAAGCGCGCGAGATGGCTTTAGTAGAATTAAACAGCGCCACGGACAATCCATTAGTGTTTGTGAAAGCAGACGGCGAGGGAGACATCGTCAGCGGAGGAAATTTTCACGGCCAGCCGTTAGCCATGGCCGCCGATCAAGTCGCCATCGCCATCGCCACACTCGGCGGCATCGCCGAGCGTCGCGTCGAGCAGATGACCAATCCGCTTACCAGCATGCTCCCGGCGTTCCTAACGCCCGACCCCGGCCTGAATTCCGGCTTCATGATCGCGCAAGTCACCGCCGCCGCCCTCACCAGTGAAAATCGCGTGCTCGCCACACCGCATTCCGTAGATTCGATTTCCACTTCAGGTAATCAGGAAGACTACGTCAGCATGGGCATGAGCGGCGCCCGCCGCCTGGAACGCATGCTCCATAATCTCCGCCACATCCTCGCCATCGAACTTCTCTGCGCCTGCCAGGGCATCGACCTGCTGAGCCCGCTACAAACCGGCCCGCTCGCCAAAAAAGCCTACGACGCCGTCCGCGCCACCTCCCCAAAAGTCACCGCCGACCGCCCCCTCGCCCCCGACATCAACGCCGTCGCCACCCTAGTCGCCAAGGGCGCCATCGCCAAAATCCTGCACTAGCCGCTACTCACAATAGTGCAGGATTTCGGTCGCACGAACATGGTTCGCTGGCTATCCACACCCAGGCACGACATCCGTTTTCCGAAAGTCATTACCCTTATACAACAGCGGTTCGTTCGCAACCTTTGCCAGCGCATACGAAAAGCAGTCGCCTAGATTCAGTCCTGCCGAATGTCTACCCTTTCCATAATCAGAAAAGGCCTGTCGCGCAGCAAGCGCATGCTCTTCCGTAACAGGCTCGATCGCTATTCCAACTTTTCTCAGCAAGGCATCCAGCTGTCGAACGCTGCCGTCGCCCCCTCTCGATTCTGCGATGATCGAGGCCTCAACAAAGGAAACCGCGGATATCCGGCAATGACCTTCTTTGAGCAGGTATTCCGTGAACTCGTCAGCTTCCTGCTCGCTCAGCAGGATGGCTAGAATCGCGGAAGTATCCACGATCACTTGGGCAACCCCTTCTCGTCGTAAAGAAAGGTGCCATGATCTTCGACTGGCCCAGACAAATGACTCTGGAACCGCCTGGCAATCGCGCGCACTTCCTCCGCCGTAGCCTTGGCTCGTTTAGCGCGACGCACGCGAGACAATCTCTCCTTCAGAGCGATTGTCACTGCTTTAGTCATCGTCTCGCCCGTGGCTTCGGCTAGCAACTGGGCAAGCTCGTGAGCTTCAGGGTCTTTGATGTTTAGACTCATTGTCTACCTCGGTAGCAAGCCTTCTACCATGGTAGATTCTACCCCCACTGGGTCATCCCTGCAACACGCTCAACTCACGCCAGTGCTTCCAGAAAATAGGTGAACATCCGCCAGCCCGCGATGTAACTGAACGGCGCCAACTCCAACGAATAATGCCCAACCGGAAGCTCCAGCGTGCGCGGTTCGGCGCCGGTCCTGCGAAGCGCGCTCAGCATCTCGTGCGTCAGTTCCGGCAAAAACGTCGGGTCGTACTTGCCATAGACCATAAACGTATTCCGATCCGCCCCCATGCCCCGCTCCACATACGGCATCGGGCTGACCGGCGCCCAGAAATCGCGTAACTCATCCACTGTCACTTCACGGCGCAACGCTTCCCAAACGTGATTGGTAGTCATTCCCTTGCTCACCACGTCGGCAAAATATGTGGATACATGAAAAAATCCGCCAGCCCGCACCCGTTTGTCGTGCACCAACGTGATATAGCCCACAGACGAACCAATGCTCGTTCCCAAAATTCCCAACCGCGTATACCCCTGCTGCTCCAGCCAACTAAGGCATGCGCGCGCATCCTTCACCGCTTGCCGGTTCGCCGCCAGCGTCAATCCGATATTCGGCCCCACCAACTGGTCCGCGCGCTCGTGCCCCTTGGCCATCCGCCGGTCGTGGTACGGCAGGCTCATCTTCATCGCCGAAATCCCCATGCGCTGCAGCCAGTGGCAAAGCGCCACCTGCCCCTGCCACTTGGCATTCCAATTCGGCAGCACCAGTACCGCAGGCCCATGCTTGCGCGCAGGAAAAAACTGGCCATGCACTACATTATTCTCCGGCCAGGGCGATTCCACAGGGCTAGTAAATGTCAGCACATTCTCCTTATCCACCCGGTAATCGCCCACTTCCCCCGCCGCATACCACGCGTCACTCTTCTCAATCGCGGTGCGCGCATATTCCCGCACAAATCCCCTCGGGTCCGGACAATCGGAATCTCCTCCGATATGCTCCAATCCCCATTCAAACGGCCGCACCATCCGGTTGTCGTCCGTCGTCCAGCGTCGGTGCTCATAGCGCCGGATCCAATGCTCATACCTGCTCATCGCCATAGACTTCCAGTTTAGCGGACGCCCTGCCGCTCCCCAAACGGCAGCCCTCGAATCCCGGCCGTTCCACCACACTTCCCCGCAAATACGCGCTGAGCCGTTAGCCATGCGACACGCTCCTCCGCACCCTGCGTTGAGCCTCCTCCCCGCCTGTGGCACAGTCAACACTGTGATCCCGTTCTTCTTTTTTCTTTTCGGCATTGCCATTGGCAGCTTCCTGAATGTTTGCATCTCGCGCATTCCGGAGGGCCTCTCCATCGTTTCGCCCGGCTCACGCTGCCCCCGCTGCCTCAAGCCGATCAAGCCCTACGACAACATCCCCGTCCTCGGCTGGCTGCTCCTGCGCGGCAAATGCCGCAACTGCGCCCTGCCCATCTCGCCGATGTACCCGCTCGTCGAGTTCGCCACCGGCCTGGTTTTCGTTCTCACTTACTACGAATATGGCGTCAGCCTCCTGACCCTCAAATGGCTCATCTTTTCCTGTCTGATCATCGTTCTCGTGGTCACCGATTTTCGCGTGCGACTTCTTCCCGACTTGATCAATTTCCCCGGTCTGGCCATGGGCCTCGTGCTGGCATTCCGTGTTCCCATCGCCGATTCCACGGCGGGAACGCTCTTCTTCCTGCTTGGCTTTCGGAAATTCCCTTTCCAAGCGGACCTCTTCTTCAGCGTGCTCAACGCCGTGCTCGGCGCGCTGGTCGGAAGCATGCTCCTCTGGAGCGCGGCGGCCCTCTACAAGCTCGTCCGCAAACGTGATGGCATGGGCATGGGCGACGTCAAAATGATGGCCATGGTCGGCTCGTTCCTGGGACCCCGCGGTGCGTTCCTCACCATTCTTCTGGGCACTCTGTTCGGCAGCGTCATCGGGCTTTTGTGGATCGCAATTCTCTACCTGATTGGTTGGAAGCGCGCCGTCGCGGAACGCGCCGCAAAGCGCGGCATGGGCAGCGTCTCGGCCATCCGCTGGACGATTGCCTCGCAATACCAGCTTCCGCTGGGAACGTTTCTCGGGATTGGCGCGATGGCAGTGGCCTACGCTCTCCCCTGGCTGCTCTCGCTCGTGAACCAGTAACACCCCGCCCCGGCCCGTTATCCTTTGGCAAACGGCGGGTTCCATGCGGCCCGCAAAGCGCTACAATTAACCTTGCTGTACAGTTTCTGACTCTTGGGAGCTCCCTGGCCGCTCCAGTGGAGGAAGGTAACCATGCATTCATCGATTCTTTGGCGAATATCCGCACTGTCTGCCCTTCTCAGCGTCGCGGCGTTCACTGCGCCCGCGCAACAGAACTCCACCGGTGATCCCGTCGCCGATGCCGCGCGCAAGGCTCGCGCCGAACAAAAAACCGCGCCTAAGCCGAAAAAAGTTTTTACCAACGACGATATTCCGTCCGCCGCGCCTCCGCCGGCTCCCGCAGCCACCGACGCAACCAACAAAAACCCAACTCAGGCGAAGGGGGAGGATAAGTCTGACCAAAAGGCCCCCGACCCCGAGGATAATCCGAAAACCCAGGCCTATTGGACCAAACGGGCCAGCAAGCTGCACGCCAAACTGGCCGCCGCCGAACAAGAATTGGACGTCCTGCAGCGCGAACTGAACAAGGACGATTTACAGTATTATCCAGACCCTCAGAAAGCCCTGATGCAGCAGTACAGCCGCTCCGACATCAACGAAAAGACCGCCAAGGTGGCGGCAAAAAAAGCCGATATCGAATCGCTGAAGCAGCAGATAGCCGACCTGGAAGATGCCGTTCGCAAAGCCGGTGGCGACCCCGGCTGGGTTCGTTAAAGGGTAATCTGCACTTCGCAAATTCCGTTAGCGGGCCACTTTCCGGCTACCGCGTTAATCAGGAATTGAATACCGGTCTACGTACTTCTTCGCTAAACTGCGTATCCAAACCTTATCCGAATGAAGCAATGAGATAGCCTGCCGTGCGTAGCCGGAGGCCTTCATCTTAATGAGGGTGTCGAGCACCTGTCCGTCGACATCTGGATCGCTCAGAAATGGAGCCAGAGCGTCAGCATACCGCCTGGCAGCCAGGAACCCGAGAGCCATGACGAAAGACTGTCGACCCCTGCGGAGATTCCGGTACGTCGCAACTTCTGCGACCTTGGCGAGTACGTCGTCGTTTTTCTTAAGCCGAGGATTTTCAACGAATGCGCGTCTAATGTTTTCGCCGATTGGCCATGCGGCATGTTCAAACGGATACCACTCAGGTGCGCCAGAGAGTTCCTTTGACGGAGGGAGAGTTGGCGGGAACTCTGCAGGCGCTAAACAAATGGCCTCTTCGCATGCGGCTAGGATTTCTTCCTCTGATGCGAGCGTGGGGGAACTCATGGCCGCAAAGATAGCATGGCTCAGAATTCGCGCAAAGTCCTGGTTAGTCGGGCAATCGGAAACTGACCCACCACCCAAATTCCCTGAATCTTGTTTTTCAGCGGGTTCTTCGCGAAAATGCCAAACACGGGTGTGCCCGCCGCGCGGCTTCCCTATGACCCATGAGCGAGCTGCAAAGCCAATCGCCCGCCTTTCAACAAGCCCTGCGCCAGAGCGAACGCCTGCGCATCTACCTTCTTCTCGCCTTGCTGGCTTTCATCCTCGTTCTCCGCGGCACCCGCACGATCCTCGCACCCACACCGGATAACATCTCCACGCTTTTCATGTTCCTGACGCTCATCGGCGTTCTGGGCGCCATCGAATTCATCACCCTCTATGCTCTTGGCCGGGCCATTCGGGATTTGAAGCCGTTGGCAAAAGTTTTCTGGTTCCTGAACATTTTCCTGGAGCTCGCTCTCCCCGCTGTCAGCATCGCCAGCACAGCCAGTTCTGTCATCCTTCCCGGTTATCGCCCGCTCGCGAATCCTTCCTTCTTCATCTATTTCCTGCTGCTGATGCTTACTATCCTGCGCCTCAATCCGGCGCTCAGCGCGCTCTGTGGATTCCTCGCCTCGGCCAGTTATCTCGCCGCTGCCTTTCATCTTGGCTGGCGGCCGTTGCAATCCAGCGTGGAAGGTTCCATCTATTCTCCGCAAAAGAATGTAATCACCTATGCCATCAGCCTGATCGTCGTGGGAATCACTGCCGCGGTTGTGGCGCGCGAATTTCGCGCGCAAGTGGAAGCCGCCCTGCGCGAAGCGGAAACCCGCCGCCAAATGGAGCACTTGCAGCACGACCTCGACGTCGCGCGCTCCATCCAGCAATCGCTCCTGCCGCACTCCATGCCGCAGGTTTCCGGCTGGGACATCGCGGCCTGGAATCAACCCGCCGATCAAACCGGCGGCGATTACTACGACTGGCAACCGCTGCCCAACGGCAAATTCGTCACCGCCTTGGCGGACGTCACCGGCCACGGCATCGGCCCCGCCCTGCTCGCATCGGTCTGCCGTGCCTACGCACGCTCCAATTTCCGCAATCAGGATTCGTTTCTCAAAGCCATGGAAGAGATCAACTCCGCCGTCGCAGCAGACGTCCGCGAAGGCCGCTTCATCACTTTCGTGGCGGCCATCTTCGGTCCCGACAGTCCGACGGTGGAATTGCTCTCAGCCGGCCACGCCCCGCTATTTCTTTACACGTTCAAGAATGACCGCTTCGACCTGATGGAAGCGCACGGCTTGCCTCTCGGCATCTCCGACGCTTTCCTCTCGGACCCGCCCCATAGCCTGGAGTTGGCTCCGGGTGACCTGCTGCTCTTGGCCACAGACGGCTTTTTCGAATGGGCCAATGCCCGCGAAGAGCGCTTCGGCACCGAGCGGCTCGGGCAAACCGTCCGAGCGGCACGCGAAAAATCCGCGGCCGAAATCATTGCCAGTCTGCACCAGGAAGTTTTGCGCTTCGCGGGCGGCACCAAACAAATGGACGACCTAACCGCCATCGTCCTCAAGCGCCTCTAGAAGTCAGAGGTTGGATGGTTTTGGGGGTCGGAGCTTTAGCTCCGACATTTGAAACCACAAGCAAGTTGGCTTTAGCTGTGGTGTCTCAAGAGGTTGTTTACATCGAGGCCAGACCGGGAAATGGGCGGCGACTGGTTGAGACTAGCATGAGGTCGATGCCAGTTGTAGCTGTGAATCCACGGAGACAACTGCGC
>Ga0210394_10001677_pt1 | contig 33898 bp, 43 predicted proteins | sample IncBWC12MmetaG_FD_160121 | JGI IMG/M metagenome (GOLD analysis project Ga0210394, IMG submission 160121) | Forest soil microbial communities from Barre Woods Harvard Forest LTER site, Petersham, Massachusetts, United States - Inc-BW-C-12-M | ecosystem: Environmental > Terrestrial > Soil >... | reverse complement strand
ACTCGGCGGTGTCCTATTCCATGATGGGAGTGCCGACGGAGATGTTCACGCCGCTGTTCGTCATCGCGCGCACCACCGGCTGGTCGGCGCACGTCATCGAGCAGCGCATCGACGGCAAGATCATCCGGCCGGCGGCCAACTACGTGGGTCCCGAGAACCGCGAGTTCGTCCCGATCGCGCAGCGCAGGTGATGTCCAGCCACGACGTGAAGTCGGCCACCCGCCCCGCGCCCGACGCGGCGCTGCTGGCGATCGCCGACTACGCCCGCAACTTCACGGTGACGAGCGCGTTAGCCTACGAGACCGCGCGCTATTGCCTCATGGACACGCTCGCCTGCGGCTTCCAGGCGCTCAAGTACCCGGCCTGCCGCAAGCTCTTGGGTCCGGTGGTGCCGGGGGCAGTGATGACCGGCGGGGCGCGCGTGCCGGGCACGTCCTTCGAGCTCGACCCGGTGCAGGCGGCGTTCAATATCGGCGCGATGATCCGCTGGCTCGACTTCAACGACACCTGGCTCGCGGCCGAATGGGGTCACCCGTCCGACAACCTGGGCGGCATACTCGCGGTCGCCGACTACCGCGCACGCCGCGCGGTGATGTCGGGCACCGCGCCGCTGCCGGTGCGCGAGGTGCTCACCGCGATGATCAAGGCGCACGAGATCCAGGGCGTGCTGGCGCTCGAGAACAGCTTCAATCGCGTGGGCCTCGATCACGTGCTACTGGTGCGTGTCGCCTCAACCGCCGTGGTCGCAAGTCTCCTGGGCGCGACCGACGAGCAGACGGTGAATGCGGTCTCCAACGCCTGGATCGACGGCGGGGCGCTGCGCACCTACCGCCATGCGCCCAACACCGGCTCGCGCAAGAGCTGGGCTGCCGGCGACGCCACCAGCCGCGCGGTGCGCCTCGCGCTCATCGCGCTCGCGGGCGAGATGGGCTACCCGTCGGCGCTGTCGGCGAAGACCTGGGGTTTCTGTGACGTGCTGTTTCGCGGCAAGCCGCTCGTCCTGCCGCAGCCCTTCGGCAGCTACGTCATGGAGAACGTGCTGTTCAAGATCTCCTATCCGGCCGAGTTCCACGCGCAGACCGCGGTTGAGGCCGCGATGCGCCTGCACCCGAAGGTGGCTGACCGCCTCGCGGCCATCGAGCGCATCGTCATCGAGACGCAGGAGCCGGGCGTGCGCATCATCGACAAGACCGGGCCGCTCGCCAACCCCGCCGACCGCGACCACTGCCTCCAGTACATGGTGGCGATCCCGCTGATCTTCGGGCGCCTCACGGCGGCGGACTACGAGGACGAGGTCGCCCGCGATCCGCGCATCGATGCGCTGCGCGCGAAGATGCAGGTGCGCGAGAACCCCACCTTCACCGAGGAGTATTACGCCCCCGACAAGCGCTACATCGGCAATGCGCTGCAGGCGTTCTTCACCGACGGCAGCGCCACCGAGCGCGTGCAGGTCGATTTCCCGATCGGCCACCGCCGTCGCCGCGCCGAGGGCATGCCGGTGCTGGTGAAGAAGTTCGAAGCTTCGGTGGACGCGCACTTCGCCCCGAAGCAGGCCGAGCGCATCAAGGCATTGTTCGCCAAGCCTGAACAGCTCGACGCCCTGCCGGTGAACGAGCTCGTTGCGGCGCTGGTGACCAACGGGTCGGCCGCGACGGCGTCATGACGCCCGCCGGTGGTCGCAGAGGCAGGGCCAGGCAATGACGGAAGGCTGGCGCCGGTGGGAAGGCGAGGTCATCAACGCCGTCTTCCCGCTGCAGCGCTTTCTCAACGGCTCGGACCACAGCGCGGTATTCCTCACCGAAGACAACGCGCACCAGTACGCCGCCATCAAGATCATCCCGGCTGACAAGGTGGCCGCGGATACACAGTTCTCGTACTGGAGGACTGCCGGTACCCTCTCCTATCCGCACCTGATCCGGTTTCTGGATACGGGTCGGTGCCAGCTCGAGGGTCGTCCGTATCTATTCGTCGTCATGGAATACGCGGATCAGACTCTCGCGCAGATCCTGCCGCATCGGGCCCTGACGGCCGACGAAGTGCGGGACATGTTGGTCCCTACTCTCGACGTCCTGGCTCTCCTTCACCGCAAGTACCTGGTGCAGGGGCGCCTCACCCCGACGAATCTTCTGGTCGTCGATGACCGGCTGAAGCTCGCGAGCGATACCATCCGTCCCGCCGGCGAGCCCGCTGCGTGCGTCGTCAAGCCCTCCTGCTACGACGCTCCGGAAGCGAAGAACGGCAGGATTGCCGCGGCCGGCGACATCTGGAGCCTCGGCGTCACACTTTTCGAGGCGCTCACCCAGAGTGCTCCCGCATGGTCTGATGAGCGACGCGCGACCCTCTCGCTCCCTGAGAGTCTTCCTGCACCGTTCGCGGACATCATTCGGCGATGCCTGAAGCATGACCCCGCGGACCGCCCGACGGCGAAGGACATCGAAGCCGAGCTCAGAGGGATGCCGCCGGACGCGCGAGTGATCGTGTCCCAGCCTCTCGCCCGGGAATTGCCGGCTCCCGCCCCGGCGGCGACCCCGGCCGCTCCTGCGCAGAAGTTGCCCGCACCGCGCCGGCTCGTGCTCGCTGCCGCGGCGGTCCTCGTCGTGGTGCTGGCGCTGTGGATCGGCTTGCGCCGCGCTCCGGCTCCTGTCGCGTCCGGGCACGCCGACGCTCCCGCTGTACTGGCCGCTGCGAGTACAGTCGCGGCTCCCTCTGCGCTCGCCGCTGCGAATACCACCGCGGCTCCGACTGCAACCGCTGCGCCCCCTGCAGCCCTGCCGCCGACCACCGTCGCCGCCGTGTCCGCTCCGTCGGCTCAACCGGCGCCGGCGTCGACGGGCGCCGCGGGCTCAGTGATCCATGAAGAGATTCCCACAGCTTCGCGCGGCGCGCTCGCGACGATTCACGGCCATGTCAGGGTTGCGGTGCGCGTGAGCGTCGACGCTTCCGGAACTGTTGTCGAGGAAACGCTCGAAGACCCCGGCCCCAGCCAGTACTTCGCGCGCCTGGCAACTGAGGCCGGCAGGAAATGGACCTTTGCTCCGGCAGACGACGGCAAGGCCCGCGCGTGGCTGCTGCACTTCGAGTTCGCGCCCGACGGCGCCGCGGCACACGCCACGCCGCGGCGCTAGCTGAGCGGCTACCCGACCCGCACCGGCACGAACAGGCGCGTGTCGCCGCGCTGGATGAGAAGTGCGATGTGACCCTTCGACTTCTCCACCGCGCCGCGCAGCTCCTCGGCGTTGTCGACCGGCGCGCCGTTGGCGGCCAGCACGACGTCGCCTGCCTGGATGCCGGCATCCGCGGCAGGGCCGCTGGCCCGCTCGACAACGAGGCCGTGGTGGGTGTTGGCCTGGCGCTGCTCTTCGGCGGTGAGCGGGCGCACCGCGAGTCCGAGCTTGCCGCCTTCGGCGTGCTCACCGACGTTGGCCGCGGTGCGCTGGTCCTCCAGGGTGCCGAGCTTCACGCTGACGTCGCGCGTGGCGTGGTTGCGCCAGATCTCGAGGTCGACGCTGGTGCCGGGAGTGATGCCGGCGATCTGCACCGGCAGCTCGGTCGAGTCGCGCAGCAACTGTCCGTTGAGCTTGAGGATCACATCGCCGGGCTCGACGCCGGCGCGCTCGGCCGGACCACCCTTCTCGACGCTCGACACCAGTGCGCCCTCGGGCTGGGGCAGGCCGAACGAATCGGCCAGCCCCTGGGTGACGTTCTGGATCACGACGCCGAGCTTGCCGCGCGTGACGTGGCCGCTGGTCTGCAGCTGCTGCCCGACCTGCATGGCGACGTCGATCGGGATCGAGAACGACACGCCCATGTAGCCGCCGCTGCGGCTGTAGATCTGCGAGTTGATGCCGACCACCTCACCGCGCATATTGAACAGCGGGCCGCCGGAGTTGCCCGGATTGATCGGCACGTCGGTCTGGATGAACGGCACGTAGCCCGAATCGAGCGTACGCCCCTTGGCGCTGACGATACCCGCGGTCGCGCTGTTCTCGAAGCCGAACGGTGCGCCGATGGCGAGCACCCATTCGCCGACCTTGAGCTGCCGGGAATCGCCGACCTTGACCGTCGGCAGATCCTTGGCGTTGATCTTGATGATGGCGATGTCCGACTTGGTGTCGACGCCGATCACCTTGGCGGTGTACTCACGCCGGTCGGTCATGCGCACGGTGACTTCGCTCGCCCCGTTCACCACGTGCGCGTTGGTCATGATCACCCCGTCCGCACGGATGATGAATCCGGAGCCTTCACCGTGCATGGGGCCGGGCTGCGGCATCTGGAAGGGATGCCCGCGGAAGAAGGGCGCGAACGGACTGTTCGGGCCGAACGGGCCGTTGGGGCCGAAGGGGCTGTCGTTGGGAGCGCCGTTGCCGTTGTCGTCGGACTCGTCATCGCCCTGGTTGTAGGCGGTTGACTGTTTCTCGACGACGGCGATGTTGACCACCGCCGGGCCGTACTTCTGCACCATGGAGCTGAAGTCGGGCAGCACGGCGCCGGGATTCGCGGCGGCGGGCACCGGGGTCACGGGCGCCGGCGCAGGAGCCGTCACCGCCGCGGCGCGCGAGGCGCTCGCCAGGTAGAGCGCGCCGGCGGGCACCGCGATGGTCAGCGCGCCCACCATGGCGGCAATGAAAGGCTTCCTGATGAGACTCGGGAGATTCATGTCAGATACTCCGTCGCAAGGTCCGGTGGATGTGGCGGTACGATAGAAGGGCACCCTTATGGGAGCCTTAAGGCGACAAAAAACCGCCCGGGGCGCTTGCCTGGCTGCCCTTGTGCCCCTCGGCGGGCCCGCATCCGGGCCTCGCAGCCCACGGGGCCCTACAGAGTCACTGCGCCGAGAATCGGGTGTAGGGCCGTGATTCGGTCTCCAGCGAGGGGGAGAGGCTGCTGAAGTAGGCGGCGATCGTCCTGATGTCCTCGTCCTTAAGGCTCGCCGCAAAGCCCTTCATGATCGGGTTATTGCGGCCGCCCTTCTGGTACTCCTGCAGGGCCCGCACGATGTAGTCCTCGTGCTGGCCGGCGAGGGAGGGATAGATCGGCGCGATGGCGACCCCGTCCTGCCCGTGGCACGAGGTGCACAGGCTGGCCGCCTGGGGCACGCTGCCCGAAGGTCTGCCGCTCGGGGTGAGCGGCTTGCCCGCGAAGTACGCAGCGATGTCGGCGATGTCCTGGTCGGAGAGCGTCGAGGCCTGATCGTGCATGGTCAGGTGCGAGCGATCACCGGAGCGGTACTCGTGCAATGCGGTCGCCAGGTAGTCCGCATTCTGCCCCTCGAGCTTGGGCACGCTGTACATCGGGTAGGCGTTCTTGTAGCCGACGATGCCGTGGCAGCCGAGGCAAGTGTAGGAGATCGCCTTGCCGCGCGCGGGATCGCCCGGCGCAGGTGCGGCGACAGCGGCCGGCGCGGGCGCCGCGGCGGCGGCTGCCGGGTCGGGAGGCTGCTGCGCGTGCAGCGCCACGGCGAGCGCGCCGGCGGCGAGCGCGGCGATCGACACCGCCGTCTGCACGGCAGAACGCGCGCTCCCCATCACTGTCTCCCGCCGCCCAAAACGGCCCCGAATCTTACGGACTCGCCCCGGCAAATGCCACACAATCGCCCTAACCGTGATCGCCCTCATTCAGCGCGTCAGCGAGGCACAGGTGCGTGTCGATGGCGGGCTCGTCGGCGCCATCGAGCGCGGCATGCTCGCGCTCATCGGCGTGCGCCGCGCTGACGAGGAAGCGGCGGTCGAGCGGCTGCTCGAGCGGTTGCTCACCTACCGCATCTTTCCCGATGCGCAGGGGCGCATGAACCTGTCGCTGCGCGAGGTTGGCGGGGGGCTGCTGCTCGTGCCGCAGTTCACGCTCGCGGCGGACACGAAAAAAGGCACCCGTGCGGGCTTCAGCACCGCGGCCGCGCCGCTCGAGGCGGCGCGGCTGTTCGCGCAGCTCGTGACTCGCGCCAGGGAAGCGTATGCCCCTGTTTCCGCAGGCGTATTTGGAGCCCACATGCAGGTGTCGCTGATCAATGACGGCCCGGTGACGTTCTGGCTGGAGACCCCGTGAGGGCCGGGCGTGAAGTGCGTCAGGCTTGCGCGAACTTATGGGGTTGCCCGCGCTCATTTGACCTATCATCGGAGGCCTTACTTTCCGCGCACGCGGACTTGGGGAGCGGTGACCTATGGGTGGTTTAGGAATGCGCGAGCTGGTGGTCATCCTGCTCGTGGTGCTGGTGATATTCGGCGCCAAGAAGCTGCGGACCGTGGGCTCCGATCTCGGACACGCGGTGCGCGGGTTCAAGAAGGCCATGAGCGAGGGCGAGGACGAGCACAACGCCCCGCCGAAGCAGATCCGTTCCGAAGGGGCAGACGCGGAGTTCGCGGAAAGCTCAAAGAAGAGCGAGGCCAAGACCGACCGGAGCGCGTGATCTGTTCGAAGGCCGGTTCTCGGAAATTCTGATCATCTTCGTCCTGGCACTCATCGTGCTGGGACCGGAGAAACTGCCACGCGTCGTAGGCGAGCTGGGCCGCTGGGTCGGTCGGGCGCGCGCCATGGCGCGCCAGTTCCGCGAGCAGCTGGAGGAGGAAGTGCAGCTCGAGGAGGCACGCAAGGCGCAGCGCGCAGCGCCACCGTCCGCCGCCCCACCGCCCGCCGCCCCGCCGGTCACCGAGCCGCCGCCTGCCGAGGCCACCGCCGCGCCGCCCGCCGCCACCTTCGCGCACGCGTCGCCCGCCGGCGAGAGCGCAGCGGACCCGCCGGCCGCCCACGCCCCTGCCGCGTCGAGCGCCAATGAGCGAGGAGCCTGAAACCTTAGCCGAGGGCACGCTGATCTCGCATCTCCTGGAGCTGCGGGACCGGCTGCTGCGCTCGCTGGTGGCGGTCGGGCTCGCGTTCATGCCGTGCGTGTACTACTCGAACGACCTGTTCACCTTCGTCGCGCGGCCGCTGATCTCCAAGCTCCCACAGGGCAGCAATCTCATCGCCACCGGCGTGATGTCGCCCTTCACCACGCCCTTCAAGCTGTCGTTCTTCGCAGCGCTCATGATCGCGATGCCCTACGTCATCTACCAGCTGTGGGCGTTCGTCGCGCCGGGCCTGTACCGCGGCGAGCGGCGCTTCGCGGTGCCGCTGCTGGTGTCCTCGATCCTGCTCTTCTACGTCGGCATCGGTTTCGCCTACTACTTCGTCTTCCCGGTGATGTTCGAGTTCTTCACGCACACGACGCCCAAGGGCGTGTCGATGATGACCGACATCAACAGCTACCTGGATTTCGTGCTCACCATGTTCTTCTGCTTTGGCCTCGCCTTCGAGGTGCCGGTCGCGGTGGTGCTGCTGGTGGTGATGGGCCTGGTGCGCATCGAGAAGCTGCAGAAGAACCGTGGCTACGTGCTCATCGGCATCTTCATCCTCGCCGCATTGCTGACGCCGCCGGACGCCATCTCGCAGTGCTCGCTCGCGATCCCGATGTACTTCCTCTACGAGGGCGGCATCCTCATTGCGCGCATCCTGTCGCGCGGCCGCAGCGCCGCCGCCGCCGCCAACACCGGCGAGAGCGAGAGCTGATCGTTGCGCCGCGGCGCGCACCTGCCGCACACTCGCGCACCGTCCGCCCGCGCACCGCCACCACCACGATCCCCATGAGCCAGGTCGCCGACGCTCTCGCCCCGCCTGTCCGCACCATCTTCGGCCAGCCGCGCGGCCTCGCCACGTTGTTTCTCACCGAGATGTGGGAGCGCTTCACCTACTACGGCATTCAGGCCATCCTGATCCTGTTCATGGTGGCCGCGGTATCGCGGGGCGGCCTCGGGTTGGATGACAGGACATCGAGCTCGATCTTCGGCCTGTTCCTCGGCAGCACCTACCTGCTGGGACTGCTCGGAGGCTGGATCGCCGACCGTCTGCTCGGTGCACAGCGCGCGGTGGTCGCCGGCGGAATACTCATCGCCATCGGCAGCGCCCTGCTGGCGATCGGCAACCAGGGAATCTTCTTCCTCGGCCTGCTGGTGAACGCCATGGGGGTCGGGCTGCTGAAGCCCAACGTCAGCGCGATCGTCGCCTCGCTGTACCCGGAAGGCGGTGCGCGGCGCGATGCGGGTTTTTCCATCTTCTACATGGGCATCAATATCGGGGCGGTCCTCGGCTCGTTCTTCGTGCCGATATGCGCCGCGGCCTTCGGCTGGCGATTAGGGTTCGCGCTGCCGGCGCTCTTCATGACGCTCGGCGTGGCGCAGTTCCTGTGGACGCGTTCCTACCTCGGCGCGGCAGGATTGCAACCCGCACACGAGCGGCGCGGCTCGTGGACTCCGGTCGTCGCCTTCCTCGCGGCAGTCGCGGTGATCGTTATCCTGGCCCTCACCCACAGCGTGACGCTCGACGCTGCCGGGCTCGTCACCGCCGCCTCCTGGGGTTACGGGCTGCTCGCGCTTTTGTACTTCGTCTATCTGCTGTTCTTCGCGGGACTGACCGCGGCTGAGCGCAAGCGCGCGCTCGTCATGATGGCGCTGTTCATCGGCTCGGTCACCTTCTGGGCCGGGTACTACCAGCAGGGCGGCTCCTTCAACCTGTTCGCCGAGCGCTATACCGACCGGCATATCCTGGGGTGGAACATGCCGGCCGGCGTGCTGCAGGCGGTGAATCCGTTCTTCGTGATCACGCTTGCGGGCGTGTTCGCGGCGCTGTGGATCGCGCTCGGCAAGCGCGGCCGCGATCCGCTGGCGTCCGCCAAGTTCGGCGTGGCACTCATACTCCTGGGAGTGGGTTTCCTCGTCATGTACTTCGCCGCGCAGCACGTGCTCGCCGGCCAGGTGGTGCTGCCCACCTGGCTGGTGCTGACGTACTTCCTGCACACCTGCGGCGAGCTGTGCCTCTCGCCCGTGGGCTTGTCGTACATGAGCAAGCTCGCGCCGCCACGGTTCGTGGGGCAGGCGATGGGAGTCTGGTTCCTGTCGCTCGCACTCGGCGGCAACCTCGCCGGTCAGCTCACCGGGCAGTACGACGCGAGTAACCTCGCATCGCTACCGGCGTTGTTCCTCAGGATCTTCTGGTACGGCGTCATCGCCGGCGTGTTGATGTTGCTGCTGACGCCGCTCGTCAGGCGGCTGATGGCAGGGGTGAGATAGGCCGCAGCTGCGTGCGGTTTACGGCGCGACCTGCGCCGCGGTCACGAAGTACTCGGTGTCGCCGAAGCACGAGCTCGGTAGCCATATGTGCTGCTCGTAGTGCAGCGCCATGCGCTTGCCGATGTTGGCATTGAGTCTGGCCGCGACCGCGTCATCGTGCACCGTGAAGGTGAACTTCTCGGCGATGGTACCCGGCAGCGTCACCAACGCCATCTCCCCCTCCCAGGTCTTGCATAGCCAACCCTTGCGGGAGAACTTCTGCACGAAACCCGCGCGCTCGCCCTCCGAGTACGACCAGTGCAGGGTGAGCCAGGCGAACCCCGCAAACCCGGCGATCACTACGATGAGCACGGCAAGCAGTATCTTCATGGGTCGCTAGCATAGCGCGCGCCCGGCGCGCACGGGGAGCGCGGCGCGGCTAAGATGGCCGCATGGAGCTGCAGCCACTCGCCGGCCGTACCGTCGCGGTGCCCGAGACACGCGAGCTCGAGGTGTTTGCCGCCATGCTCGAGCGGCGCGGCGCAACGGTGCTGCGCTGCCCGCTGGTCACCATCCGCGATGCCCCCGACCCCGCCCCGGTGCTCGCCTTCGCCCGCGCCTTGAGTGGGCGCGCCTTCGATGACCTGATCCTCACCACCGGCGAGGGACTGCGGCGCATCCTCGGCTGCATCGATCGCCACGAGCCGTTGCTGCGCGGCCCGTTCCTCACGGCGCTTGCCGAGGTGCGCCGCATCACCCGCGGGCCGAAGCCGGCACGCGCCCTGCGCGACCTCGGCTTGAAGCCCGACATCGCCGCGCAAACTCCCACCACCGAAGGCATCATCGCCACCCTGGCGCGTGTTGATCTTGAGGGCCGGCGCGTGGCGGTGCAGCTGTACGGCTGCGAGCCCAACGTCAGGCTCTGCGACTTCCTGCTCGCGGCGGGCGCCACGGTCGACACCGTGGCGCCGTACGTCTACGCGGATGCGAGCGACGACGCCGCGGTGCACGAGCTGCTCGCGCGACTCGACCGAGGCGAGGTGCACGCGATCGCCTTCACCAGCACGCCGCAGGTCGAGCGGCTGTTCGCCGTGGCGCCGGCGGCGGTGGTGAGCGCGGCGCTCGCGCGCACGCTGGTGGCGGCGGTGGGGCCGGTGGTGGCCGGCGCCCTCGCGCGCCACGGGGTGAGCGCGCAGCTGATGCCCGAAGAGTCCTTCTTCATGAAGCCGTTGACCACGGCACTGGAAGAGGCGCTGCGCGCGCACGCTTAGGGGCGGCGCCTTGAGGCGCACCTGTATCGCCCTCCGGGCGATTCGGCTAGCCTTGCACCGCGGCAGTGCGCTTCCTGGGGGTCTGGCGCTGCCATTCGCCGCGTGGAGAAGAACTAATGAAAGCGGAATCGCGCGCCGAGCTGACGCTGCGCGGACTGGTGCTGGGGGTGCTGATCACCCTGGTGTTCACCGCCGCCAACGTTTACTTCGGGCTCAAGGCGGGACTCACCTTCGCCACCTCGATACCGGCCGCCGTCATCTCGATGGCGGTGCTGCGCAGCTTCCGCGGCGCGACGATCCAGGAGAACAACATCGTGCAGACGGTCGCCTCCGCGGCCGGCACGCTCTCCTCCATCATCTTCGTGTTGCCCGGTCTGATCATGATCGGCTGGTGGAGCGGCTTTCCCTACTGGGTGTCGTTCGCCATCTGCCTGTTCGGCGGCACGCTCGGCGTCATGTACTCGATTCCGCTGCGGCGCGCGCTGGTGACCCAGTCGGACCTGCCCTATCCGGAAGGCGTCGCCTGCGCCGAGGTACTGAAGGTCGGCAGCGGCGAGCACGGTGCGGGCGTGGAAGAGACCGACGCGGGCCTGAGCGCGCTGCTGTGGGGCTCGGTGGTCTCGGGCGCGTTCTCGCTGGTGACCGCGACGCGGCTGTTCGCCAGCGACGTGGCGCGCAATTTCCGGGTGGGCGAGCGCGGCGTCTCCGGCTACGACTTCCTGCTGTCGTTCGCGCTGTTCGGCGTCGGGCACCTGGTGGGACTGTGGGTCGGGGTCGCGATGGGCGTCGGCGCGCTCATCGCATGGGTGTGGGGCGTGCCGCACTTCTCGGCGCTGTCACCCGATTCCGCCCACCTGACCGACGCGGCGCTCAACGCCCTGGCGCACGACACCTGGAGTCACAAGGTGCGCTTCGTCGGTGCGGGCACGATCGGCGTGGCGGCGGTGTGGACGCTCGGGAAACTGGCCAAGCCGGTGATCGCGGGGCTGCGCTCGGCGATGGTCGCCTCGCGCACGCGCGCGCAGGGCAACGCGGCACTGTTGCCGCGCACCGAGCAGGATATCCCGATAGGCGTGGTCGGCATCGTCTCGTTGCTGTGCCTGCTGCCCACGGGCGTGCTGCTGGCGCAGTTCGTGACCAGCAGCGGGCTTACGGCGAGCCTCGCCTGGCTCGTGATCTCAGGCGTCCTGTACATCGCGATCATGAGCGCGCTGGTGTCCGCGGTGTGCGGCTACATGGCGGGCCTCATCGGATCGTCGAACAGCCCGCTGTCGGGCATCGGCATCCTCGCCGTCATCGGCTTCGCGCTCATCCTGGTGTTCGGCGTGCGCATCGGCCTCTCGGTGGATGCGGGCAGCGCGCTGGTCGCGTACGCGCTGCTCGTGACGGCGGTGGTGTTTGCCGCTGCCGCGATCGCCAACAACAACCTGCAGGATCTCAAGACCGGGCAGCTGGTGGATGCGACGCCGTGGAAGCAGCAGGTGGCGCTCATCGTCGGCGTGATCGCGGGCGCGGCGGTCATCCCGCCGGTGCTCGATCTGCTGAATCGCGCCTACGGCTTCGCCGGCACCGCCGGCTCGCATCACGAGCATCCGCTGCCCGCCCCGCAGGCCGGCCTGATATCGGCGCTCGCCCAGGGCGTCATCCAGAACAACGTCGACTGGAGCCTGATCCAGATCGGCGGGGTGATCGGCGTGTTCATCATTGCCGCGGATGCGCTGCTGCGCAAGCTCAAACCCGGGGCGCATCTGTCGCCGCTCGCGGTGGGCTTAGGAATCTATCTGCCGACGCAGAGCACGCTGATGGTCGTGGTCGGTGCGGTCGCCGGCTGGTTCTTCGACCAGCGCGCGCAGCGCAGCGCCAGACCCGAGGCCACCCGCCAGCTCGGCGTACTGCTCGCCTCCGGCATGATCGTCGGCGAGGGACTCGTCGGGGTGCTGGTCGCGGCGCTGGTGGCGTTTTCCGGCAAGGACTTTCCGCTCTCCATCGTGAGCGACGCTTTCGCCGACACTGCGGCGGTGTGGCTCGGCGGCCTGGTGTTCGCGGTGGTCATCTACGCGCTGTACCGGCGCGTGGCGCGGGCGCTGCGTTAGAACGCCGCCGCCGCGTGGCGCTCAAAGCGCTTCAGCGCCGCTGGTAGCGCTCGATGCCGCGGCGGCCGATGAGCGCCGACCCGATCCACCCGGTCAGCCAGACGATGATCCAGGTGAAGAGCGCCGCCGAGAAGCCGCCGCCCATGTGAAAGCCCGGCAGCATCCACGCCACCAGCGCCACCATACCGGCGTTGAGCACCAGCAGAAACAGACCGAGGGTGAGAATGGTGAGCGGCAGCGTCAGGATGAAGGCGATCGGGCGCACGATCGCGTTCACCACCCCGAGCAGGATCCCGGCGAGGATGAGCGTCGCCGGGGAATCGAACGACACGCCCGGCACCCACAGGCTCGCGAGCCACAGGCCAAACGCCGTAATCAGCGCGCGCAGCAGAAACCCGATCATGGAGGCGCTCCGCTTCTGGCCTGTTGTTCGACGAACACCTTGAGGCGACTCAGGGCCTGCTGCCAGCTGGTGCGCAGCCGCAGGTAGTGAGTATCCCACTCCGGGGTCGCCGGCACACCCGAGCCCAGCAGGCGTACGATCGTGCCGCGCCCGGCGGGCTCGATGATGAAGTCATCGACGTGCACGATGGCCGCGGGCGGCAGCGTCGCGGAGGGCAGGTACATGAGCCGCAGCCGCCGCGGCGGCTCGAAGAGCTCGATGTGCGCCTCGAACTCGCTGACGCGGTCGACGCTCGCGCGGAACAGCCCGCCCTGGCGCGGGCTGATGGCGGCGTCCGGGGCGCACCAGCGCACGAGCTGACCCTGGTCGGTGAGCGCCCGCCATACCAGGGCCGCGCCGGCCAGGATGTCGACGCGGTGGGCATAACCGCGCTCCTTGTCGCTCATGCGGGCATTGTGCCATTCTCGCCGCGAAAACTAACAGCCTGAGGTCTCATGGCTTACGCTCACCTGGTGATCACGCTGGCGCTGCTGGAGTTCTTCCTGTTCAGCCTGGCCGTGGCCCGCGCGCGCAGCCGCTACAACGTGCCCGCCCCCGCCACCACCGGCCACGAGGTATTCGAGCGCTACTTCCGCGTGCAGATGAATACGCTCGAGCAGCTGGTCATCTTCGTGCCGTCGATACTGCTGTTCGCGGGCTACGTGAACGCCAACATCGCCGCAGCGCTCGGGGCGCTGTTCATCATCGGGCGGGCGATCTATTTCCGCGGCTACGTCCAGGCGCCGGCGGCGCGCCACCTGGGCTTCATGCTGAGCGCGATCCCGAACGTCGCGCTGCTGATCGGCGCCATCATCGGTACGATCCGCGCCATCGCGCTGCGCTGAGACGCCGCCCCCGCGGCGCGGACCGCTTCAGGAGACGGCCGGGCGGCGCAGCGAGGCGGCGAGCGGCAGCAGCGAAAGGAAGATGATGCCGAGCGTCACCAGCCCGAAGTGCGTCTTCACCAGCGGGATGTTGCCGAACAGGTACCCGCCCCACACGAACAGCAGCACCCAGGCAAAGCCCCCCGCGAAGTTGTAGGCGAGAAAGCGCGCGTACGGCATGCGGGCGATGCCGGCCACGAAGGGCGCACAGGTGCGGATGATCGGCATGAAGCGCGACAGCAGGATGGCCATGCCGCCGTGACGGCGGAAGAACTCCTCGGTGCGCCTGAGGTATTCGACCCTGAGCCACCGGTAGCGGCCACTGAAGGCCGGCGGCCCGATCGCGCGCCCGATGCTGTAATTGACGATGTTGCCGAGCACCGCGGCGGCGCCGAGCAGCACGCACACCCATGGCGCGCTCAGCGTGCCGCTGGTGTCCACCGCCGCGAGTGCCCCGACCGCGAACAGCAGCGAGTCGCCCGGCAGGAACGGCGTCACCACCAGCCCGGTCTCGGCGAAGATCACCGCGAACAGGATCGGGTAGATCCACAGGTCGTAGCGGGCGAGCAGCTCGACCAGGTGGCGGTCGAGATGCAGCACGAGGTCGATGAGCCATGCCAGCATGGCGCGGCAGGATATCGGTAGCGCCGGCGGCGCGATACGGAAACGGCTTCTAGGGGACCAGCTGGTCCGTCACCAGCCGCGCATTGGCCTCTTGGCGGCGTACGCGGTGCTTGAGCGCATCGAGCGCTACACGCACGTCCGCATCGCGCGCCACGAGCGGCGCCGATCCTGGCACCACGAGCTCCGCCGGCGGTTCCCCGGCGCCTTCCTCGAGCACGTCGGGAATGATCCCCTTGCCCTGGATGGAGGCCCCCGACGGGGTGAAGTAGCGCGAGGTGGTGAGCTTCACCGCCCCGCCGTGAGTGAGCGGCATGACGGTCTGCACCGAGCCCTTGCCGTAGGTGCGCCGTCCGACCAGCAGCGCGCGGCCGTGGTCCTTCAGCGCGCCGGCGACGATCTCGGAAGCGGACGCCGAACCGCCGTTCACCAGCACCACCAGCGGGGCGCCATTGATCAGATCGCCGGGGGTGGCGTCCATGCGAAAGCGCGCCTCGGGAGTGCGGCCGTCGGCCGTCACGATGACACCCGAGTCGAGGAAGTCGTCCGCGACCGCCACGCCCGCCTCGAGCACGCCGCCTGGATTGTTTCTTAAATCAAGCACCAGACCACGGATCCCCTTAGGATTGTCTCGTCTGAGGCGCAAAACGGCCTGATTGACGTCCTGAGCGGTGGTCTCACTGAAGCTGGTGATCCGCAGATACGCGTACCCGGGCTCGAGCGTCTGCTGCGCGACGCTGTGCACCTCGACCTGCGCGCGGCGCAGTGCGTACTGCAGCACGTCGCGGGCGCCCTCGCGGCGCACGCTCAAGGTCACGAGACTCCCGGACGGGCCACGCATGCGCGCGATCGCCCCGGCGAGATCCGCCCCGATGTCGACCCCGTCGATGCTCACGAGCTCATCACCCGGCAGCAGCCCCGCCCGCTGTGCCGGTGAGCCCTCGATCGGCCGCAGGATCCTCACCACCCCGTCCTCGGCGGCGACCTCGATGCCGACACCGGGGTAGGAGCCCATGGTGGAGAGGCGGACGTCGTCGAACTCCTCGCTGTCGAGATAGGCCGAGTGCGGGTCGAGCGCGGCGACCATGCCGCGTACCGCCTTCTCCATGAGCGCGTGATCGTCGACATCGTCCACGTAGTCGCGCTTGATGCGCTCGTAGACTTCCGCGAACAGGCTCGCCTCCTGCCAGGACAGCGGGCTGCGCGCGGGGAATGTGGCGGTGGCGGTCGGGCTTTCCAGCGGCCGCTCGGCCATGACTCCGCGCGCCAGCGCGCCGCAGAATCCCAGGATGATGCCCGCCAGGAGCGCGAGCAGCGTGCGTGAGCGCATGGACAGGTACCACGCGCTGCGACGGGGCGTCCGCGGCCCGCCGCCTGCAACCCCGCCGCGCGTCGGCAGCCTCACCGCCCGCTCCCGGCGTACCAGGTGATGTCATCCGCAGCCGCCCCGGTGCCGGCCTGCGCATCGCCGCCGTCGGCCGATACGGACGGCAGCGGCAGCTCGGTGAGCAGATCCGCGAGCGGAATGGGCCTGCCGATCGCGAATCCCTGCCCGTAATCCACGCCGAGCTCGGCGATGCGCGCGCCGATGGCCTCGGTCTCGATGTACTCGGCGACCGTGATGATCGACATGCTGCGGGCGAGCTGCGCGATGGCGCGCACCATCGACTCGGCACGCGGATCCTTCAGCACATCGCGCACGAAGCTGCCGTCGATCTTGAGCATGCTGACCGGCAGCTGTCGCAGGCAGGAGAGCGAGGACAGGCCGGTGCCGAAATCATCGAGCGCCACGCCGCACCCCAGGCGCCGCAACCGCCTCATCAGCGCCTCGGCGCGCGTCAGGTTCGAGACCGTGGCATTCTCGGTGAGCTCGAAGCAGAACAGCTCCGGGTCGAGCCCGCTCCCGGCGAGCGTCTCGATCAGCCAGTCAGCGAAGCTGTCGTCGGTGAGTGACTGGGCGGAGAAATTGATCGCGAAGCCGAGCGCCTTGCCCTCGAGCACCCCGGCGCGTGGCTTGAGCGCCTCGATGACGTGGCTGATCACCCAGCGGTCGATCACCGGCATCAGCTGGTAGCGCGTCGCCGCCGACATGAAGGTGTCCGGACCCACCATCTGGCCGGACTCATCCGTCATGCGCAGCAACAGCTCGTAGTGCGGGCGCGCGCTCTCAGCGGCGGCGAGCGGCAGGATGAGCTGCGCGACGAGGTGCAGCCTGCCTGAGTCGATCGCCTCGCGCAGTTTGAGCGCAATGCCGATGTCCGCGTGGCGGCGCATGATGCTGACATCGCTCGGCTGGTAGACCTCGACGCGGTCGCGGCCGCGGTCCTTGGCCGCCTTGCAGGCGCTCTCGGCGGGGGCGAGCACGTGCGCCAGCTCGGTGGCGGTGGGATCGAGCGGGGCGACGCCGACGCTGATCGACACCGGCACGCGCCCTTCCTCCTGGATGAGCGCGATGCGGCTGCAACCTTCGCGCAGCGACTCGGCAAAGCGCTCCGCGTCGCCCACCTGCGCCGGCAGCATGACCGCGAAGCGATCGCCGGAGATGCGGGCGCCGAAGGCCCCGGGGGGCAGGCGCTGGCGGATCAGCTCACCGAGCTGCGCCAGCAGGCCGTCACCCACGTGCATGCCGGACTTCTCGTTGATCGCGTGCAGCTGGTCGACGTCGATGTAGAGCGTGCTCCAGGGCTGCGTGGGCTTCATCTCCGCCACCAGCGCGCGCACGCGCCGCTCGAGCGCGGTACGGGTGTACAGGCCGCTCAGCGCGTCGTAGCTGCTCTCGACAGCGCCGATGGCCTTGCGCGCGATGATCTCGGCGATGTGCGCGTCGCGCTCGTTGAAGGCTTCCGCGCCCGCATCGCGCAACAGCGCCAGCACGCCGATGAAGCGACCGGTGCGCGAGCGCAGCGAGCAGCACAGCACGCGGTGAGGAAAACCGTCCGGGTTGATCGGGGACTGCGTCTCGTTGAGCAGCAGCGGCGCGCGCTGGCCCTGTGCCAGCGTCAGCAGCCGCCGGTGGGCGCGCATCAGGAACTGGGTGTCGGGCGTGCCGCCGCCGGCGGCGCGCACCAGCGTCACGCTCTTCTCCGGCACCAGCAGCGCCCCGGTCGTGGCGCGCAGGTGCTCGATGGTCTGCTGCAGGAGGTGTTGCAGCTCGTTCGCGTCGTCGGCGCCCGCTACGGCGTCGCTGGCCCCCTGCGTGAGCAGCAGGTTGAGGTTCTTGTCGAGCCCGCCGACGGTCGCGGTGAGCTCCTCGATCGAGGCGTGCGAGATCAGGTCGCGCCGCAGGCACTCGATGGCCGGTGCGAGCAGCGAGTAGGCGAAGGAGAAATCGTGGTTGCGCTTGTCGCGCGCATCGTTCGGCCGGCACATCACCGTGAGCAGCACCAGCAGCTGCCCGGCGTCGTCGCGCAGCGGGCACAGGTAGACCGGCTGGTGCTCGCCGAGCAGGCGCATCTGCCCGGCGCTGTCGGGGTTGGCGCGCGCCGTGAGCATCGCATCGTCCACGATGTTCATCAGGTCCGGACCGGTCATCGGATCGGTGGACCACAGGAGCTCCCCGGCCGGACCGAACATCGACACGCACGAGGTTCGCGGCAGCAGCGAGCGCACCAGGCGCACGTAGGGATCGAAGCGCGCACCGGGCTGCCCGGGCACAAAATCGCTGTGCGGAACGGCACTCATAACTGGGCTAAGGACCCCGGCGGCGGCATCTGTTAAGTCGTCCGCATACCATTGCGCGTCCGGGCGCTGCGGTCCTTGCGCAAGTTGGCGAATCTGCGTGGCGGGGGCGCAGCCTGCGGCCAAATGTTGACCGCAATCACACCGCAGCCTCGTAAGGCGCGCGGGCGCGGGCCGGCTCTTAAGGGTCGGGGGCCTTGAACCAGGGGCGCGGGTCGACCGGCCGGCCGGCCTTGCGGATCTCGAAATACAGCTCCGGACGCGGGCTGCCGCCGCTGTCGCCCGCCGCGGCGATGGTATCCCCGGCCGCCACATGCTCACCGACCGCCTTGAAGAGCTTGTCGTTGTGGCCGTAGAGGCTCAGGTACCCGTCGCCGTGATCCACGATCGCGAGCAGCCCCAGGCCCGGCAGCCAGTCGGCGTAGATCACCCGGCCGTCGCACACCGCCCGCACCGGCGTGCCGCGCTCGGTGGCGACCAGCACCCCGTCCCAGCGCACCCCGCCCGCGCGCGCATCGCCGTAGCGCGCCACCAGGTGCCCGCTCACCGGCCAGGCGAGCTTGCCGCGCAGCCGCATGAAGGCGTCGTTCCCCTCGACGGGGAAGCGCTCCATCGCCGCGCGCAGCTCGTGCAGCAGTTTCTCGAGCGCGGCCTGCTGGCCCTTGAGGCGCTCCAGATTCTGCGCGCGGCCGCGCGACTGCACCTCGAGGTTGGCGAGCACCAGGCTGCGCCGCTCGCGCGCCTGCTCGAGCTCGGCGAGGTGCGCGCGCTGCTGCTTTTCCAGCTCCGCGAGCTTCTCGTCCTCGGCGGCCAGCTCACTGTCGAGCTCGGCGAGCCGCTGCACGTCGTCCTCGATGAGGCGGATCTGCCCGGCACGTGCCCGCCCAAAGTAGCTGTAATAGACGAACATCCGCCCGGCGAGCGCCGGGTCCTGCTGGTTGAGGAGGAGCTTGAGCGGCTCCTGGCGCCCGATGAGGTAGGCGGCGCGCATTTGACCTGCGAGCGCGCCGCGGTTCTCATCGAGCTGCGCCTCGCGGGTGCGTTTCTCGCCGGCGAGCGCCGCGCGCCGTGCCGCATCCTCGGCGCGCTCACGCCGCACGTCGCTCAGGGCATCGCGCGCCTGACCGACGGCGCCTTCCGCGTTGCGCAGCTCGCGCGCGAGACGGTCACGCTCGACGGACTCCGTGCTCACCTCGTGCGTGATGCGCTCGATCTCCGTCTTGATCGCCTGCAGTTGCTCCTCGGTCTTCCTGGCGTCGGCTTCCGGGTGCCCGGGCGGCGGGGCCGCCGCGGAGGCTGCCCGGGCGAGGGCCACGAGCAGCACGGCCCCGAGCGCCACCCGAAGGCCACGGCACCCGGGGGCAGCGGTCGCGACAGCCGTGCCGAGGCGCGGCGGGGCGCTATAATGCGCGCCCTTTTTCGCCCCGGGGCTTTGCGCCTTTCTCATGGATCGTGTCATCGAGTTCCTCGGCCACCACCCCTGGCTCGGAACCGCCACGGTGGTGGCGGTGGCCATGGTGCTTGTATACGAGATGCGCACGCACTCGGAAAGCCGCCTGTCGGTCTCGCCCCAGGAACTGATCCGGCTCATGAACCAGGGGGCGCTGCTGCTCGACCTGCGTCCCGCGGAGCAGTACCAGGCCGGCCACCTCACCGGCGCCCGGCAGATGAACGGCGAGCAGATCCTCAGGGCCGCCGACACGCTGAAGAAGCATAAGGAAAAGGCGGTGGTGGTGTACGACGACAGCGGCTCGCTCGGGGCCGCCGCGGTGCGCCAGCTCACCGCCCAGGGCTTCACGCGGGTTTTCGCGCTGCGCGGCGGGCTCAGCGCCTGGCGGGCGGATAACCTGCCGGTGTCGCGCGCTTCGAACCTTTAGGGTATGGGAGCAGCGGAGATCGTCATGTACGTGACAGACTGGTGTCCGTACTGCGCGCGCGCGCGCGGCCTGCTCGAGGCCAAGGGCGTCGCCTATCGGGAGATCGACGTGGAGGCGGTGCCCGGGGCGCAGGCAGAGATGGTGGCGCGCAGCGGCAGGAGCAGCGTGCCGCAGATCTTCGTCGGCGAGGTGCACGTCGGCGGCTGCGACGAGCTGCAGTCGCTCGAGGCGGCTGGACGGCTGGATTCCTTATTGAATATCACGGGAGCTTCCTGACCATGGAGAACGAAACGCCCGGCGCACCGCCGGCTGGCGCGGCCACCGATGCGAGCCTGGTGCTCGCGCTGCAGAACGTGTACCTGAAAGACTGCTCGTACGAGTCGCCGAACGGCCCGCGCGTGGACGGTAACTGGAATCCGCAGATCAACCTGGACCTGCAGACCGGCTCGACCGCGCTCGGCCCCGACGTGCGCGAGGTCGTGCTCACCGTCACGGTGTCCGCCAAGCAGGGCGAGGCGACGATCTTCCTGGTGGAAGTCAAGCAGGCGGGACTGTTCGTGATCCGCAACGTCCCCGAGGCCGAGCTGAAGCGCGCCATCAGCACGGTGTGTCCCGGCGTGCTGTTTCCCTACGCGCGCTGCGCGATCTCGCAGCTGGTGAGCCAGGGGGGCTTTCCGCAGTTCCTGCTGCCGCCGGTGAACTTCGAGGCGCTGTACGCCGCGCAGACGCAGTCGCCGACCGTCACCAACTGATCACACCAGTATGACCGCACGCGCAAACGACGTGCCGGTCACCGTGCTGGGGGCGGGCTCCTGGGGCACGGCGCTCGCCGTGCAGTTCGCGCGCAGCGGCCGCAGCGTGCGGCTGTGGGGGCGCGACCGCGAGCGGCTCGCAACAATGGCGGCGAGCCGCTGCAACGAGCGCTACCTGCCCGGCGTGCCCTTCCCCGAGGCGCTCAAAGTCGAGCCGCAACTAAGCGCCGCGGTCAGCGGCGCGCGCGATGTGCTGCTGGTGGTGCCGAGCCACGCGCTGCGTGCGCTGCTCAGCGAGTTGGCGCCGCACCTCTCGCCGACCATGCACGTCGCCTGGGCGACCAAGGGCTTCGAGCAGGGGAGCCTGAAGCTCCCGCACCAGGTCGCCCGCGAGGTGCTCGGTCCCGGGCGGCGTATCGCGGTGCTGTCGGGCCCGACGTTCGCGCGCGAGGTCGGCGCGGGACTGCCGACCGCCATGACGGTCGCCTCCCCGGACGCGCACTACGCGCAGTCCCTGGCGCGCGAGCTGTCCGACGCCAACTTCCGCGCCTACAGCTCCGGCGACATCATGGGTGTCGAGATCGGCGGCGCGGTGAAGAACGCGCTCGCCGTCGGCGCAGGGCTGTCCGACGGGCTCGGGTTCGGCGCCAACACCCGCGTCGCGCTCATCACGCGCGGACTGAAGGAGATGACGCGCTTAGGCGTAGCGCTCGGGGCGAGCGCCGAGACCTTCATGGGGCTCGCGGGACTTGGCGACCTGGTGCTCACCTGCACCGACGACCAGTCGCGCAACCGCCGCTTCGGGCTGCTGCTCGCCGCCGGCAGCGCACCGCTGCAGGCGCTCGCGGCGATCGGCCAGGCGGTGGAAGGGTACGCCGCGGCGGGCGCGATCCAGGCGGTCGCCGCGACGGCGCGCGTCGAGATGCCGCTGTGCGCCATGGTTTACCGGGTGCTGTACGAGGGGCTGCCGCCGAAGGATGCGGTGCGCTCTCTCATGAGCCGCCCGATCAAGGCCGAAGCTGAGTAACCGCCGCGGCGCGCTAGCTGCCGGATGCGCCTGGCGCGCTCACCGCCGCACGCTCGTGCTCGATCAGCAGCCATTTCTGTGCGGCCGCGACGCTGCCGAACACGCGTACCGGGAAGGAGCGATTGAGCGCGACGCTTTCCGCAAAGTGCATGCTGTCATCAAGGGCATTCACGTCGACGTAGGCCATGGAGCGCAGCGTACCCATGAAGCGCAGGCTGCCCGCGGACACCAGGCTGAAGATCTCGCTGGTTCCGAGCCGCGGCCCGGTGAGGTTCTCCTCGACGAGCACGCGCAGGCAGTTGCGAGCGATGCACTCGTGGATGACTTCCTCCATGTAGCGGGCCACGTTCTCGCGCGTGTTCTGCCCCGTGACGGCCGCGTGCAGATACGCCGGGTACTGGGTGAAGGTCAGCTGGTAGCTCACGGAACGCTCGCGGCGAGAGCCACGGCTTTAGTGATGCGCCCCCCGATGCAACGGCCCATGCGAGGCTAGGGCGACCGGTCGCCCCAGCGCCAGCGGGGCGGCTCGCCGGTGCGGTAGCACACCACCATCAGCAGCACGCTCAAGGCCAGCAGGTACGTGAGCCACAGCACGAAATGCCCGCGTAGCAGCAGCGGCGTGCCGGCGATCAGTGCCACGAACCACACCGCGAGCACCACCCATCCCTGCCAGGTGGCCGGCGGTCCCCAGCCCCACCCGAAACGCTTGGCGGGAAACCAGTACGGCTCGCGGGGCGACGCCTCGTTGGCGCGCTCGTCCGTCACGGGAGCCTGTGGTCCTGCACCTGCTGCGCGAGCCTTTTTGGCGCAGTGAGGCAGTAGCTCAGCTCGAGAAGGTTGCCGACTTCCGTCCAGTTGACACGACCACGGTCGAGTCGCAGTCCGAACCAGCCGCGCGCCCCGATGTACGCCGGCAGGTAGAAGCGCTCCGGGTCGCTGCCCACGCGGTCGACGTTCTCGCCCAGTTGCGATTTGCAGCACACCGAGACGATCCCGTCGCCGTGGTGATTGTTGAGGAAATAGGCAAAGACCTTCTGGCGCACGCGGAAATCCGCGTGGTCACCGCGCACCGCGCGCACCGTCTCGGGCAGTGCGGCACACAGCTCGGTGATCTTCGTCAGCCGGAAATCCTCGCCAGGGGTCGCAGCCATGACATCCTCGACTCGCGCGAACGCCCGACTCGTTACGTCTCGGGCGAGCCGCGCATCGTAGCCGACACCTCGCAGCTCTTCGCGCCCGGGGAAGCCGCGGCGGCCGGGTCATAAGTGCGCCCCGGCTGCACGTCAATGGTGACCTCTCCAGGAAGAAAACCCGCACCGCCCTCGCACATGACCCCGACGCGATGCTGACCCGCAGTGATCGTTATCCGGGTGCCAAGGGCTCCCTGGTGGGCCCAGAGTATCTCGCCGTCGTCGACCCGCTTGATGAGCACGTGCATCCCCGCATTGTCCCCGCCGATGAGCGTGGCATCGCGCGGCGCCGGGGCGGGCGCGGGCTGCGCAGCGCAACCGATCGCCAGCGCACTGATCAGCGCCGGGAAGAGAGCTCGCAGTGTCATGGTCCGCTCCTTGTAGGGTCTCGACATGGGGTCTCGCCGGCTCGTGCCAGGCGCATCCAGAGGATGAGTATCAGGTCGCTGCAAACAATGCTGTTTCCTGCGGCAAAGGCTGGAACGCTGCGTCGCTAAATCCGCTGCGCATCTTACGCCGCGGCAGCGGCAAGCAAAAGCAAGCGCTGCCTCCACCCTTGCCCGCCGCGGGCGATCACGCGCTGCCTGGAACTCCCCCGGCTGCGCGCACCTCGTTGACGACGCGCTGCCTGAAGGTGGCGTCCGGCACGAGTCGCGCGAACCTTTTGCGTCCACGCGCGGCAATGGTGCACGATCGCTTCCGCAGTGCGGGTCCGCAGGCTGACACCGGGAGACGAGCACATGATCAAGGTAAGCGTGATGTATCCCAATACACGGGGCGCGAGATTCAACCACGAATACTACCGCGACAAGCACATGCCGCTGGTGAAGGCGCGCATGGGCGAGAAGTGCAAGTACTACACCGTTGACAAGGGTATTGCCGGCGCCACGCCGGATGCACCGGCGACCTATGTCGCCATGTGCCACCTGTTCTGCGATTCCGTGGAAAGCTTCCAGGCTGGTTTCGGCCCGCATGCCAAGGAGATCATGGCCGACATACCCAAGTACACCGACCTGTCGCCGGTGATCCAGATCAGCGAGGTAGTCGTCGGCTGAAGCTCACTGCCGGGACGCAGGCGCGGACGCACCGATCGGCAGGCGCCCTCATTTGATGTAGTAACCGCTGACGCGCCAGCGTCCGTCGGGGTCCTTCATCAGTGCCAGCGTTTCCGTTGCCGCGGGCTTGTTCCTGAATCTGGTCGCGAACTGAATGACCGAGTGCTCGCCGTCCGGACCGTCGGCCGCTGAGTGCCCGAACGTGACCGACGATACGGTACGCCGCTTCAGTGCTCCAACGGAACGGCGCACCTCGGACACCCTCGCCACCCATTGCCACCCCTCGATGGAGCTCTGGAAGTAGTCGGCCGACATGACCCAGCTCTGCGCATAGTCACCGGCATCCACCAGGCCGAGCCAGTTGCGCGCTGCCTGCTCCACCGCGCTCTCGGGCGTGTCCTCTGCGCAGCCGAGCGGGGAAACGGTCATGAGAACCATCACAGTCGCAAGTCCGGCCAATGCTTTCATGTGACTCCCCGTGTCAACCAGTGTCAGGTGGACGGTTTGCGAAGTCCACCAGGCAATCGCTTCGCCCGGACGGCGATACCACACCCGCACAGAGCCAGGCATCCACCGCCTTAAGAGTGCCCTGGCTCGAAGGACAAACGCAGCAGACGCACTTGCTTGGGCAGGTCCGCCCGAGGTGATTAGGTCAGGCGTCGGCTTCATTTGCCAGAGCGTGCAGCTTGAGCACGGTTGCCCAGTTTCTCGTGGTAGCCGACTTGCCCCCCTTGCCGAGGAGAGATACACCGGCCTTGCTTTCCAGGATGCCAGCGGCGCAGAGGAGGTACGCGGCATGCTTGCCCATGGCAAAGCGCTCGGGAGGCACCACGAGCGGCTCGATGGCGGCGAGACCCGTCAGCGCTTTGGTGTCTTGAACGAACGCCACGAGGAAGCGTGGATGCTGATTCGCTCCCGGCTTGATCGGATTCTCCGCGATGATGGCTGCCAGTTCGCCTGCGGACTTGACGATGACCGGCACCTCAACCTCGAGTCGAGTGGAAATCGCGGCAGCAATGTCGCTCGAGTGCTTCGCGGGCGTGCCGCGCGCGGCACGGAAAACGGCGTTGCCGCTGTTCAGCAGGGTAGCCACGCCTGTATAGCCTAGCGCGCAGAGCAGGGCCCGCAGCTCGCCCATCGGTACACGCCTGCCTTTGCCGACATTGACGCCGCGCAGCAGGGCTACGAACGCAGGCATTGGCGACTCCTAATAGTTAAGCTGCGCGATAGTTAAGCTGCGCGGCCGTCCGCCACGGCCGGACCGGCGCCGCGGACGCTCGCTGTCCTGCAGCGCTGGTGGCGTTCAACCGCGCGCGCCTCACAGTTCGCTCCAACGGCTGTCAGGTCGCAGCACCGAAAAGCAGCAGCTCTTCGGCGCCTGTGGCCAGGCAAACTGTACGTTCAAGCGTGAATCCAAGCTTTTCGAGTACCCGGCGCGAGGCGTCATTCCTCGGGGAAATGATAGCGACAATGCGGACCAGACCGAACGCGCTCCTTCCGTAGGACATCACCGCTGCCGCCGCTTCGCAGGCATACCCGTTGCCCCAAAACGACGGCAGCAGCGCGAACCCGAGATCTACGTCATCCAGCGTTTCCCGCTTCAAGAAACCACACATGCCAATTGGCTCGTCTTTGTCCTCCAGGCAAACGAGGTACAGGCCAAATCCCAGACGCCCGTACATCTCGACCGGACCGGTCTCGATGTAACGCTCTGCGTCAGCCACTGTCCGCACGCCCTTGTCCCCGATGTTCTGCAGCCAGGACGGCTCGTTCAAGAGTCGCAGAATGAACGGCGCATCGCTGACATCCAGATGCCGCAGGATGAGCCGTTGCGTTCGCAGCACCTGCACCAGCGACACTACGATGGCGACCTAACGGCGAGATTGAGCAGACGTTCGCCAGGAACTAATCGGCGCCGCAGCCGCGCACGGTTTGCCAGCGCTCGTGGCGCACAACCGCCCAGGCGTCACGGCCCGCTGCGGCGATTGCTGGTCGGCACCACTGACGGTCTTCGGCACACGAGCGCCCTGTGGTGTTTCAGTCCCAACGATTGGCGTTCTTCGGGAAGCCGGGACGCTGCACCCTGACGACGCAGAACCGCTGCCCAGTGGGCGCCTGCATCACTGTCCAACGCTCCAGGCGATCCACCACCTTGGCGCCCAGCTTCTCCAGGCGGGCCACCTCGGCCGGAATGTCGTCGCTCTCAATGTCAATATGGACACGACTCTCATGGTCCACACGCTGGATCTGCACGATGGGTTCGTCGGGCGGGGTCTGCAGCATGCGGTAGTTGCCGCGGCTGCCCGCGTGCTTCAAGTCCACTGCCCGACCGAGTGCCTCGCCCCAGAAGTGCGCAGCCTGGTCCACGTTGGACGTCTTGCAGTCAATCAGCACGGCGCAGAGACGGGAATGGTGCATAGCGGTTTCTCTCCGGTGCGGCCTTACCGGCAGCGTCACTCGATAACCTCGAAGTGTCTGACGCGCCGATCATACTCAATCATCATGGCCGCGGCCGGGGCCGGCACTACCGCTGCTTCCGGGTCTGCACCCGCAAAGCGAGCAATGGCGTCCAATGAATCCCACTGGGTGACGACAAGGAATTCGACTCCATTACCGAGGCGGCGGGAAAGGATTGCGGCGCTGACGAATCCAGGAAGCTTGCGCAGCGCAGGAAAGGTTTCAGCGCGAAGGTGTTTCACGTAGTTCTGCGCCTGGGTTGAGTGAGCCAAACCGCGCCACTGCCTCGAAATCATGGTGACCTCCGCTGCCATATAACTCGCGCCGCGGGCGCACAGTGTTTTGCCGCCTCGCCAGCGCGCAACCACCTGCGCCGCACGGCGCACCCCAGCGATTGGTAAATCTCATACCGCATTACGCTTAGCGCAGCTCACCTTCAAAATGCACCTTCGCGAGCCACAGCAGCGCGAATACGAAACACCCAACGCTGAGCCCGAGCATGATGACGATCATCTGGCGAAAGCGAAACTCCCAGTCTCGGTCAGCAAGGTACGCGGAAACGGCTGCCATCAGGTAAACGTATCCGACGGCCGTCAGAGGAAGCAGCGTCAATGTAAGGACCGCGCGAAAGTTTCCAGCGATCCGCGGACGCAGGAGCGCGAACCAACAGATCTCTGCGACAAAAACCGCCCCGACCCAGAGGCGCCACCTTCGAAGAGCCGGAGGGTCCGGAGTGATGCGCATATCGAGAACTAGCGCGGAGGCTGAGCGGCCGCGTCCAAGCGCCTCACAGCTGGGCTGGGGGCATGGTGAGCACCCGCGCCCACGGCGAGGCTACCGTCCTTCACGGCCCTGCTGAAACGATTGTGAAGCGGCAGCCCTCGGGCGTGATCTTGAGTCGTTGCTTGCAGACTGATGGTCATTCGACGCCCCCGACAATGCGCAAGTCCCGATCAACGGCGTTCCCAAGTACGTGCAGGGCCTGCTGATACGCAGGACTGTCATGCGCAGCAATCGCTTGCGCCACGCTGTCAAACTCAATGAGGACGAGGCGTTGCTCAAGTCCATCCTCATAGACGCGCGCAGGCAACCCACGCGCCAGGAAACGGCCGCCCGCGGCTTGAAGCGCTGGGCCAGCGAGCTTGGCGTACGCCGCGAGGGCGTCCTGATCACGTACCGAGCGGTAGGCAGAAATCCAATATGCTTTGGCCATAGTTTTGAAAAGTGTCTGTTTGAACGTTATCCGTATTGGAGAGGTGTCGCTGTCAACGAGACCGGCCGAAATGGCTGCGCACGCATCGCCGTTGTCGCCTGACGGTGAAGTTGCGCGGCCGCCCGGAAGACTCGCCGGGAACGCCGGGCGCCGAGCTGCCTGAGCAATCCCCCCAATTGAGTACCTCACCCCCATCTGAATTCATGCGTGCCCTCCCTCGCCCGAGGGCTGTAGCCGCGGCTGGCCGTCACTAGAGTGGCTGCTTACGCCAGGCGTGACAGGTGTCATTACGAAATTCCTACTCGTTGACATAGGCATGGCGCTCGCGGCATCGCTCGTATACTGGACCTTTGTTGTTCTGGCACGGCATCGGGCGGAGGTTGTGACGCTTGCGCGTGGCGTCACGGGAGGCACCCGTGCCAACCGAGCTCGCAGCCATGAGGCGCGAACGAACAGGCATATCGGCACGCCGAAGCCTCGCGTGACATACCTTGACATCTCCGGGGTTGATCCTCGTCGGCTCGTCAACCTGCGCTAGTGTTTGCGGGCCGCCGGTGCGGGTGAGGCGCACAACCATGCGGTGCAGACGCCGCGGACGAGGAGCGCAACCACGCACGCCTCACGGTGCGCTCCAACGATTACCAGACGGCGGCCTCACTTGAGTGGTATTCCCATGACCGTCTCATCGTCCCGTTCCGTGAGCCACAATGAAAGACCTGGGCGCGTAATGCCCTTCGGCGGGTTCTCGCCCCGGCGGTTCAAGTAGTGCAGCAGTTCTGATCGAGCCTCCGCAATCGCGGCATCCAGCCCGGGCAATGTAGGATTCGCGACGGCCGAACCAAAGTAGCTGACGATGAGTCCGTGCGACGTCTCATACACCAGAGCGACGAGGGCGTCGTCAGGTAGAGTCGACGGTCGCAGGATTCGTGCCTCGGTTCGACAGGCTTCGAGGTTTCCACAGAATTGAATATCGAAACCGTGTGTCATAGCAGCGCCCGAATGAAGGGATCCACGTCTGCTCCTAACTGCCCTGCTTCAAATCCGCTGAGCTTCACAACCGCCGACGCTTAACCGTGAGCTCGAGCGGGCAGGCGCCACAGTCCGACAAGCGCCGCGGGCGCACGTTGTCTTGCAGCGCCCGCGGCGTCCAACCACAGACGCTTCACGGTCTACCCCAGGCGACGGTTGCGACGCATTATCACTGTTGCCCGCATTGCCCCTTACCAGGATGAACCGTGTGCCCCACATTAGCGAACCCTGTTTAAAGAGACGAGGAGCGAGTTAGCGCTGCCCTTCACAACTATTTCCTTCGAAGCATAGCCATCGGCGGAAACCACCAGGGTGCCGCTAGGCAGATGTGATTCGTAAGGAGCGAGCACGAAAATACGTGTCTTGCGTGTAGCGGGCAACAAGAGGAATTGCCCGTCGGAGTTCGTCTGCGCAAATAAGCCTGGGTGGCCGTCCACCGAGATCGCAGCTCCCTGAACGGGCTTTTGAGAGGCGGCGTCAATTACCGTGCCCGACGCAGAGGGCGAGACATACGTGGTTACCTCGATGCAGCCGCTGAACGAGGTAAGAAACGGGAGAGCTACCGCGTACCGCCATTTGCTTAATCTGCGGCCCTGGCGCCGAGGCCTGACCAGCGCCGCGGACGCACACTGTCTCCCCACGCCCGCGGCGCATGACCACCCGCGCATCACGGACCGCTCCACCGATTGTTAGGCGACAGCAGCAAGTCCGGATTGGTGAGCAACACATAAAGCATCACCGCCACCATGATCAAGCCGAAAACCGTCGCAGTGCGAACGAGCCTGCCCAGAAATCTGGATCGAGAGTTATAAGCACATCGCCAGAGAACTATGGTCTGCAAGACCCCTACAGCAGCACCTACCAGCAGGTAAACGGTGACGCCACGCGGGTTTTGTATGTCGATGAACAACCCGATGAGGGAGTACACAACGGATATGCCCAGGCCATAGACCCAGAAGGCGCGCGACAGCGCGACCTTGCCGCTCAGCGCGTCAGCTAACCACCGAGGCCGCACGGCTGCCTGTTAGCGGTGGAGTTGAGCGGCCGCACAGGAGCGCCAACCAAACGCCGTCTTTCCGCGCCGGCGGCGCTAAACCCCAAGCGCATCACGGCCCGCTACAACGATTGTCAGACGGCCTGACGCAAGCGCTCATGGCTGCGAATTTCCAAAGGTGCCCCACCCCTCGCAGATGCCTCCGTGAGGACTCAACAGCTCGTTGAGCTCGACCCGGACTGCAACCACACCTTCGTAAGTGGCGAGCATCGACTTCGAGCAGGACACGCTCCAAGAGCCCGAGTCATCGTCTTCGGAGATTGACGGATCAAATCCGTGAGCCGCAACAACTTCAGCGACGCGACGAGCCGTGCGCTCATCCGGCACTTCCACCGAGAAGTCGATGACCATTGGACGTGACATGTCCGCGCCGCTTTCGGCAACGTTGCGCAGTGCGTCGCCATCAGCGTCGCTCGGGTAGGAGTTGGGCATGTCGTCTAACGGTGAAGTTGAGGGGCCGGACACCGCGGCCTGACAAGCGCCGCCGGCGCATAGTGCCTTCGACCGCCGGCGGCGCACAACTGCTCATGCGGCCACGGCCTTTGAAATGCGGTTTAAGGTTGAAATTGAGGGGCCGGACGACCATGCCGAACGGCCAACGCGGGCGAGTACTCGCCCGCAGGCGCCCGCGGCGTCGCCAAACTGCTCACGCATCACGGCCCGCTCCGACGATTGTCAGGCGCGCTGTCACACTCTGACAAAGTATGGGATAGCCATAAGCGCTAGCCCCAGTATGACGAGCAGAATAGTGTTGGAGACGAAATACGGGAAGATCATCAGGGCAACGCCGCAGGCCACTGGCACGGCCCTCTTCTGCCGTCTGCCGTACGCGAAAAAGCCAAGCCCGATCGAGCCGAACAGCAACCCCCAAAGAAGAGATGACGTGTCCAAAAAAAGCGCCTAACGGTGAAGTTGAGGGGCCGCGCACAAGCGTCCACCCGGCGACGCGAGCGCACCCTGTCTTCCCGCGCCCCCGGCGCCAAACCCCTCGTGCATCTCGGCCGCCTCCAACGATTCTTGGGCCGCACCCGGGTCGTCATCGACCACGGCATCAGCCTCGATCTCAACCAGCCAGTCCCGATCAATAAGGCCCGAGACCTGTACCACAGTGCACGCTGGCCGTATGTTCCGAAAATACTCCCCGTGAACACTGGCCACCACCGGCCAGTCCTCAATGCGCGTGAGCAGAATCCTCGTTCGCACCACATGGCGCAGCGAGGCGCCTGCGCCTTCGAGGGCAGCCGCGATAATGGCGAGGCAGCGACGCGCCTGCGCAGCTGCGTCGCCCCGGCCGACAGTGCTGCCATCTGGTCCAAGAGGTGCGGTACCCGCGACAGCGACGACCGCGCCGGCGCGCACTGCCCGCGAAAAGCCAACTCTTGCCTCATAAGGGCTACCACTCGAGACGAGCTTGCGCATGGGTTACTCCCGGGTGCGGCCTGACGAATGTAAGGGACTTCCCGGTCCTGAAGCGACCCAGGTGCCAGGATTGGGTTGCGAGATCCATCCTTGCGAAAGGGGAAGTCCCATGAATCCAGTTTCTACGGTTGGAATCGACCTGGCAAAGAGCACCTTCTCGCTGCACGGCGTTGATGCAAATGGCGCAGTGGTACTGCGGCGCGGCCTCTCGCGGGCGAAGCTCAGCGAGCTGGTAGCGCAGTACCGCCGTGCCTGATCGGCATGGAAGCCTGCTCGGGAGCGCACCAGTGGGATGCTCGCACTCTCAGCGCTCGAGCTCAGCGAGCTTCTGTCTCAGGTAGGCCTGCGCCGAGACTACGCGTCCGTCAGCGAACCTGATCTGGTAAGGAATTCCGGAGACCGATGAAACAGAGGCGCAGAGCCGGATGAAGTCCTCGGCTGTCACAACCCGAGACCCGGCGGTTCGAAGCTTCAGACGTAGGTGGTCCGCGGCCTGCTTCGCGTCATAGGCGGTGCCATTGCGTATGAATTGAGCACCCTGCAACGTCTCAATCGAGGCTATCAGATAGTCGATCTTCCGACCCTCCACGGACATGGAGTCCGCGGCGTGCGCAAGCACACCGATTGAGAGGACGAGCAGGCAGATGACATCGCGCATAGGCTGATCCGGGGCGCCTAACGTGAAGTTGAGCGGCCACCCAGGAGCGCCCGTTGAGCGCCGCGGGCGCGCACTGTCCGCAGGCGCTCGACGCACAACCACAAACCGATCACGGCCCGCTCCAGCGGGGGATTAGGTGGCCCACCCAACGAGCCGGACGGGTTACGCACGTTTGTGCAGGAAAACGTGAGCGGCACGTTCGCCCGCGACGTACTTGACGCATTCATAGCCCAAAGCACTCATATCAATGTCGTTCAAGAGATGCTCTCCGGAACCAAGCAAGACAGGTTGGATAGCGAGATGCAGCTCGTCAATCAGGCCGGCGCGCAGATACTCCCGAATCGTGGATACGCCGCCACCCACGCGGACGTCGCGGCCGTTTGCTGCGACAGTCGCCTGCTCCAAAGCGAAGTGAATGCCTTCGGTGACAAAGCGAAACTCCGTACCTCCCGCCATCCTGAGCGGCGCCCGCGGGTAATGCGTCAGCACGAACACCGGCGTGTGATACGGCGGCTCGTCGCCCCACCAGCCCTTCCAGCTGTCGTCCAGCCATGGCCCGCGGACGGGACCGAACATGTTGCGTCCAAGAATCCAGGCACCGATTCCGGCAAAGCCTTGCTCCGCGATCGCGTTATCGACTCCGGTCTCTCCGTCATCAAGGCCGTGCATCTTGCGCCATACGCGTGCGTGGAAGAACCACTCCATCAATTCCGTGCCCCTGACGCCGAGCGGATTCTGGAGATCTTGGTTGGATCCAGCACCGTAACCGTCGATGGAAATCGCGAAGCTCTTGACAACTAGTTTCGACACAACATTCCTCGCTGCTTTGCTCGGTGGCCCGCGGGCGCACATTGTCTTTCAGCGCCCGCGGCGACACTATCGACCCTCACCGCCCCTCCAACGATTGTTAGACGGCACTGGACCTATCCCTCCCCGCCGCCAAGATCAGCACATCCACTAAGAGCGCGGCCGCGGCAGCGACCTCTGTACAAATCGTGATGTTCATCATCGAAGAGTGGTGTGCAAAGGGCGCGCGAGTGTAATGAAGGAGGCCAGCGAAGCCGAGAATAGCGTACAGGGCTAAGAACGACAGCCCGGCCCGGCGATTCCCACGGAGGTAAAGCGCGTACCCGACGATCCCGAGCGTCGTCACGACGCACCAGGCGAGGTAGACGTCAACGCGCGACCATGAGCTCGGCAGGTTTGGATAGTGCGCCAGGTGCTCCGCGTTGTGGACAAAGTGCAAGAGACTCGCCGCGGCGTACAAAGCCATCAGCCATGGCAGTGCCTGGCTCGAGCGTCCAGTGGCACTGCTGGTCATTAGTGATGCCGCCTAACGGTGAGGTTGAGCGGCCAGGCACAGGCGCCCGATCGGAGCCGCGGGTGCACACTGTCTTTCAGCGCCCGCGGCGACACTGCCAACTCTCACGGCGCTCCAATGATTGTTAGGTGTCGCGGACAAGCTCGCGTTCACGCAGGTAGAGGAAAAGGGGCAACCCGCAACTGACGCCCACCAAGCACGTGGCAGCTATGGGCAGCCACAGCGCCGGGATTTTACGCGCTGCGCCTTCGCGGCGGATAAAGAAAAGCACAACCACTGCCGACACGAGCACATCGAACGCGAAGAATGCGCTTACGCGGCCGGAAAATAGCTCTGCGAGGAACAGCCGCACGTCCAAACCATGCGCCGCCAGCCACGGGAGGAACTGCGAGTACGGCAAGACAGCGCCAACGACAGCGGAAAAGAGATACAGCCAGCGCATGGAAACACCTCAGCGTAAATGTTTCTACAGGAGCATCCAGTGATCTGCGGCAGCTAACGGTGAAGCTGAGCGGCCGGCCACCGCGCTCGACGAGCGCCGCGGGCACACGTTGTTCCCAGGCGCGCGCGGCGCCAAACCGCTCACGCCTCACGGCCCCGTCCAACAATTGTTAGGCGACCTCGACGTTGAGCATTCCGACTCATGCTACCGCTTGCCAATGGGATGGACGCCCCCACCCTCAAACGGCATCAGCGTGCCAAAGTGGAAGTGTTAGCAGCCACTTAAACGAGGATGGGAGCGTCCGTCATGAATATTACGACTGTCGGTATCGATCTGGCCAA
>Ga0210394_10001676_pt1 | contig 33943 bp, 38 predicted proteins | sample IncBWC12MmetaG_FD_160121 | JGI IMG/M metagenome (GOLD analysis project Ga0210394, IMG submission 160121) | Forest soil microbial communities from Barre Woods Harvard Forest LTER site, Petersham, Massachusetts, United States - Inc-BW-C-12-M | ecosystem: Environmental > Terrestrial > Soil >... | reverse complement strand
GTCGAGTGCTGCATGCGCGACTATTGCAGCCACCCGGATGGCCGCGGCGGACTGCGCGAGGCGAGTGACGACCGCCGCGTCGATGCGAGAACGGTCCGCCGGCACCCGCGAAGAGTACTCGTCGATCGCTAACCGGTAGTTAGCTACTAGACCCACCCAGCAATCTTCGTTGTCACAAAGCCATTGGACAACTCGCGGACCCGCGTGACCGAAATGTGCCAGTAGTTCGACGTTGAGGCCGCGGACCAACTTCCCAGTTTCATCATCGGCTCGTTCGAAAGGGGGGCCATAGATTTCGAGGGTCCGAGCGCGCGTCCCGCCATCTTCGGTGAAGCCAGTCGCGGGCCCTTCTCCGGTGCTGAGAAGCACTGTCTTCCAGGTGCCCGTGCGCTCGATGCTCTTCACGTTCCCGCGACCTTTTCCGCGGCCGTGCGCGACGTCGTATAGAATCCCGCCGACAAGGGTCGGCTGTTTCGCTCGTTTTGTTTCATCAAGAAGCACAGGCAGGCCGCCTATTACTGAACAGGCTCGTTCGATGAATACGGGTGTGGCATCCCAACATTGCACAAATGAATTTGGAGACTGCTCATCGGGATTTCCCCACACGCTGGCTGCCACCCTGAGGACGGTGGTCTTGCCGGTTGATGTGCGGTTCCACCAATCGATGATGAAGTTGGGGGCTCCTAGAATTCGTAATAGCGGCGGTACCAAGCTCGCATAGAATCCCAGCAGCGCCCGCGGAAACTCGACGATGGGACTAATCGCCGCCAGCCAACCCTTCATTGATCCCCGCGAGTATATGGAGTCGGCAATCTGTTCGTCGCCGTGAGAACTTCCGACGAAGACGATGGAGGAATTGCTGTCGGATCCGAGGCTCTCGGTAGACGTGGGGTCGCCGCCGGGCAGGATCAAACTGCGGCCGCATAGAAACCCCAGTTCGCCAGCCTTCCCCTGCCAACCGAAATGGGAGGTAGATTTTGTGGTCGGAATCCTTTGAAAGTTGAGTCCCTCCAGGTTGTTCAGATACTCGACTAGATATTTCGCGGTCGTGCTTGCAACTGGAAATCCGCGCGATGCGAGTTGTACGATTTGCCGTCCGTCCAGCGCTACCGCGCGATCGACGATCAAATGCCTCCAGCCGTCCGGCCGAAGAAAGCAGAGGTCTAGCGATTCGGTTCCTCTGTCGATGTCGCGCAGCCTCGCAGCGATCAGGACAGGTGCGTGCGCAATCACTTCCTCACGAATGGTTTTATCACCGTTCTCATCTCGTTCGGGTACCATCTTGATTGTCGCGTCCCCACGCAGCGAGAAACCCTTGGGCATGACCAAGTCTGGCGCAGGGCAACCTTCTCCCAGCAAGGATCCCGCAGTTGGAGGTATCGGAATGGTACCTGATTTAACGACGTGCAATCCGGCGCTAAACCCGCTCCGTAGCGCCCTCTCAACGTCCGTGACTGAGACCTTCGCTTTCTGGAGCGTAGCTTTAACGCGTGCCCACCCGGCTGGGTCTCGCGCTTTGACGAGCCTTATAGCCTCCAGGAATGGCTCGGCACACGCAGCGCCGGCATCGGCTTTTAAGGCGATTGCTAATCCTTTGAGAATTGCGTGAGCGTTGGCGAGTTTTTCGGCCAGCCCTTCATCGCCTGACTTCGGCACGGTGGGCATCTCGTGCGCCTCATCCTGGCCCTCTTGGCTGTCGTACTGTTCAGGCATTTTCTTCGGCCCGTCCTGATTGACAAAAGGCCGACGACCGGCCAGAACGGCGCACCGATGCTCTGCCTGAGCGCCCGAGATAACGATCTAATCCGCCGTTCCGGAATGCCACTCGGATATCGGCGATCCGACGGTACAGGGTTGCCCGAGGTATCCCAAGCTGTTTTGCCGCCTCAGAAGCCCCGACCGACGTGAGCAGCATGGCGATGGCAGCCAGTTCCAACGGCAATCTAGCGGTGACCCTTGCGACGTCGATCCGGAGTTCATCGCGCTCGCGGTATGAGAGCGCGCTTTGGCGTCGCAAGTCGGCGCAGTCGGCGGCGGAATAGTGGTCACGCAACGGGATCGGCTGGTTGCCGACGGACTGGGAATCATCAAGGGAATTGTGGCGGAGCCGATAATCACGGCATGCAGCGGTCTGAGACGCACAGAGCGTGGCTACGCGGTTTCGAACGACGCGATATACGAAAGTACGGCGATTTGATCGAGCGGCGTTGAACCGGCGCAGACGCACAAAGCAATCAAGCAGAAGCTCCTGGCGAATGTCATCGCGATCGTTGTAGCTGAATCCATAGCTTCCGGCAAGCCGATTTGACGCAGTCCGAACGACAGTCAGCACGAGCGGATCGATGGAAGCCGGATCGAAATCGATGCTCCGCTGGTTCTCGATCACTCTTCACTCCGTTCTGAACCGTCATTTGGAGCGGTTGCGGAGATCGATATCTCGACCAGACAGGGGAGGCCCCGATGAAATACGATTCGATCGATTTTGCCATTCTGGAGGGCGGCGAATTCTCTGAAGAGGTCGCGTACGGCCGACTTGAGGACCCAGTCGCCGGCGGCTGGGACCTTCGGGTCCTCGTTGGATCCAATTTTCGCCACCCTGACCAGCTTGGGTGGTGGATTCCACACCGGTTCCCCGTCGCAGATCCGAAGTCCTTCGAATCGGCCGAACTGGACGTGGCGCATGGTGGAGACCAGGAGTCTGGCGGAGGAGGAAAGCTCGGAGAACCGCAGAGCGACGGGGTTTGGGCTGCTCCCCTGATACTCAGCCGGCATTTCGAGTGCCCCCTTTCCTAGACAAGGGCTGTCGAGAGGCGGCGGACGAGACGCGGTCTGCGGCGATCGGCTGCGACCGCACCAGGCCGGTACCCGTGTTCTGTTCGATCCACTCGCGGAGCGCGTCTGTTGGCACTCGGACGGTGCGCGCTCCGGGAATTCTGACCGTTGGCAGAACGCCCTCTTGCATCCAGCGGAAAGCCAACGCCCGGCTGACGCCCAGCAACGCGGCGACCTCGCCACCACGAAGCAAGAGTTTTTCGGGCTGCGACTGAAGGTGCGTTACTGATCTGCCGCGTTGGACTGGTGCGTTCTTGTTGTTCCTTGAAAACATACGTGACTCAAAAATACCTATTGCTAGACGGGAACTCAATAGATAGAATTGGACTGTAATTGGACAGATGCGGAAACCACCCACGGCGACGTCAGGTTCGGACCGGCACTGGGAACGGCCAGTCCAGACGGCGGAGGTGTTCGCACCGAAAGTGTTGTGCTTAGAGGGCGAATACCTCGTGTGGGATGCAGAACGAAACTCGAAAAACCCGCCCGGAGTTGGCCTGTTGGATGGTTTCCTGCGCCTCGCCGATGGGACGCCCGATCAGATTTTGGAGTTCGCTCGAAAGTGGGGCGCGCTCGCGATCAATTCAACGCCGCTACTGAAGATGCGATCGCGCGAGCCAGTAGCAGTATGGACGGACTTGGCCGTTCGTTTCCGCGCACTGCACCGGATAGGTGCTGAAGTAAATGCCGGCAGGGTCGGAGCGGCTGAGGACTGGAAAACTCTAAGATCAGAGCCGCCTGCTAGCAATAGGTCCTACAAGGCTCTAGAGGAGGCTCGCTTCGCGCTCATGTCAAATATGGGGAAGTTGGTTCGCGAGGCACGTCTTTGCCCAAGACTATACTGGAACAAACCCGCGAAGCAGTGGCAAATCGATTTCGACACATTTTCCAGAACCAATCTGTTAGCAGTCTTGGTTCTCAAGTTGATGATGGCGGTTGCGGACAAGGACGGCTTTGCCCTTTGCTCCGGATGTCAAAGGTCTTATCCGCCGGGAAGACAACCCTCTGTGGGTCGCCGAAACTATTGTCCTACTTGTCGGGAAAGTGGCGTTCCGTTTCGGGATTCTAAACGAGAACTGCGGCGGCGAAAAAGAGAGAAAACCGCCAAAGCCAAGACGCAGAGTGGATGATTGCTTGCAGCGCCGAAGCAATCATGAGGCGACTGTGTGCGTGGCTAAGTCCGAAGCAACGCATCGAGCATCTGCTCTGCAATGCGATCGGGCGTCGTGGGGACGATTCCGCTTCGGAGGCGCACGCTACCATCTTCAGTAACGGTTACGTCGAAGTACTCCTGCTCTGTAGAACCTATCGCCCAAAACAATGTACCTTGGTCGAAGGTGAGCCGTAACAAGATGCCGTCTTTTATCTCCCAAACAACCATTTCGTTTGGAAGATCCTTCTGAATAACCAAAATACCCGGACGGGATGCCTCCAACGCCGACACGTGTTTTCTGATGTAAGAGCGGACGTCGCCAAACAATCGAACTCCAAGCGTCTTTATGATCTTTTGTTTCTCGAGAAATACCTGGTCCCGCAGATTTTTCTCTTCCCGTTTTCGGTCGAGTATTCCAACTGCTTTATCTGACCAATCGGTCATAGAGCCACCTCCGTTCTCATAGTTTCTGAAAACAACATTTTACCACAGAAGCGTTTGGAGTCATTCGCGCTCTTTAACATGAACAACATTGTCTCCTTACCGACCAATTGCGTTTCAAATGGCTCGCCGGAGCACTTCATCCCCGCTGACCTATTGGTGCCTCACTCCGTATCGCGCCGTATCGGCCGGACAGTTCGGTATCCATGTCGTCGATTCGCTTCCGATATAGTTCGCGCCATCAGAGCACGCCCAAGGCACCTGAAAGGCTCTTGACTCAGACGCCGGAACCAAAATATCTACGCTGCCCTCTCCTAGCAGAAACCCGGAGCTGTTAAAGAACTTCCCGTAGATGCTGACCAGCAGCTCACGCGCGCAGGTGTTACTCACAACGCCAGCAAGGCTTGAAGAAACTCCAAGAAACGCATTTCTGCCCCCGCCAAGCAAGCCACCCCATCCCCGCTGAATATCACGATGAAACGCCATATCGTGGAGGGCAAGGCAGTCAGGCTCGCCGGAAGCTGTCTGGCTAATCCAACCGCTCAGAGGAACCGTCAGATGGTCGGACGCCTCGCGGGCTGCTTCCGCCGCTGCTTTCGCCGCTTCCTTCGCGTCTCGGACAACGCCTTCGAAGACCTTGCCATCGACGAACACGACGGAACCCACGTGGTAATCCTTGTAGTGATACACCACGATCGTTCTGCCGGCCTCGTCCTTTCCGCCTTTCGAGATCTTATAGGGTTTACCAACTCTGCTCACCACGATCTCCATCGAGTCCCCAACGTGGAACGGACGGGTCACTGGGGCAGGCGTCGCCTCTGTGGATGCCTGAATCTCCTTATCGGCCTCGGCTCCCGAGGGTGGCCTGAAGGTTAGTTCGATATTTGCTTCGACGGTCACGGGTTGGCCGTTTTTGGTGGCTGGCTGGAAGCGCCACTGGCGGATCGCGTCGATTGCGCTCTGATTCAAGACGGATGCGAGCCCTCGCGTAACCCGGATATTGTGGGCGATGCCGTCTGGTCGAACCTCGACGCAGATGGCAACGCCACCTGAGATCGAAGCAGCGCGTGCTTCCTCAGGATATTCGGGCTCCACTCGGCGCAGGACCGTGGGTTGGCTGACATCCCCGCCGACCCGATAAATGATCGGCCCTGGCCCGCTGTCACACATTGCCGCACAGACGGGCGGGCTAGCCTGTGCGGCGGCTCCAGCGGACAGCAAAACGAGCAAAGCGAAAATCGTAGAGAATAGGAGGCCGCGGGAAAGTGCCCGGTGATTCTCCTCGAAAGGTGTGTTACCTGACATTTCGCTAAGGGTCCTTGCTGCTGGTTATAACCAGTATGGATAAAAGCAGAGTACCGCCAAACTGCTTTTGGTGCAAGACATCCAGAAAAAGGTCGGCGGCACGGTGCGGGCACTGCGGAAGGAAAAGGGCTGGTCACAGGATGTGTTTGCCGACAAGACCGGCTTGCACCGCGCGCACGTCGGCGAGATCGAGCGCGGGGAGGCAAACGTCACGCTCCAGACGCTCAAGATCCTGGCGGATACGCTGAAGGTTCGGATTGTGGATCTCGTAAAGGGACTGTAGGCCGCCCGGACCGGATCGCCCCCGCGCCGCCGCCCCCCAATTTGATGCATGGTCACCCGCGAGTCTGGAGCGTCCCTCGGGCGCCGTCGGTGGATTTCGCCGAATAACTGACTCCCGACGATTTTTGCCTGAGACATTTCTTCCCGCGCTCCGGTATATATATGACGTCAGCTGATTCACCAGACAGCGCGTCGACCGCAAAGCGGACCTCGTTGTGGGTGTCGAAAGGACACGCACATGCGAGACCGCCCGCAACCTCAATCGAATTCAAGTCCAGTCCGGACCCTTGTGCCGCGATGCCCGCCAGATGAACGCGGAGGCGGGGGCAGCGGGCCGGCCGTGAATCCCCCGGCGCGGATGACGGTGGACGAGATCGCGCGCCGCCTGGACATCGGCCGGGTGGCAGTCTACTCGATGCTGGAGCAGGGAATCATCCCCGCCGTCCGCCTCGGGCGCCGGTGGATCGTCACCCGCCACGCCTTCGAAAACTGGGAGCGTACCTGCGGGATTCCGACCGGAATATCGACTGGACTTCAGCCGAAAACCGAGCAATTGATGACATGACGTTATGCCCATCTACAAACGCAAAAACCGGTCGGGGAAGGTTGTATGGCGCTACCAATTCACCTTGGGAGCCACCCGTGAAAAGCAGGAGCTGTTCTGGAAATCCGGATACGCAACCAAGCAGGAGGCGGTAGCCGCCGAAACAACGCGCCGCGCCGAGGAACAGGTGCGCAAGGCCAGCGCCGGGGGCGTCGCGGCGCCGATGCCTACGACTCTGGCGACGCTGCTGGACGAGTTCATGCAGCAGTATGCGAAGGAAAACCTCGCGCCCACCACGATTGAGGGATACCAGATGATGCGGGCCTACCTCTCGCCGGAGCTGCTCGCCATGAACCTGGCCGAAATCACGCCGCTGAATCTCAGTCGCGAGTGGGCTCGCCTGTTGAAGTCGGGCGGCCACACCCGCCGGACCAAGGAGCCGCGCCCAATGAAGCCGAAGACGGTCCGCAACATCGCCGGCATCGTATCCTCGGCGTTCGTGCGCGCCATCAAGTGGGGACTGACCACCATCAATCCGGTGACTCACAGCGATTTGCCCAAACTGAAAAAGCGCGTCGGCCTATCGCTGCTCCCGTCCGAGCAGGAGACGCTGATTCATACCGCTCTGGGCCCCTGGTGCCTCCAGACGTTCCTGGAGATGTGTGCGGCAACAGGCTGCCGCCGCGGCGAGGTGCTGGCGCTGCGTTGGTGCGACATCCGCGACAACACTGCCTTCGTGGACCGGTCGCTCTGCCAGACCAAGGATGGGTTGATCTTCAAGGCCACCAAGACGGAGGTGCCCCGCAAGGTCGCGCTGCCGCCGACGATGCCGGAGGTGATGGAGGCACATCGAGTGCGGCAGGCGGAGTTCCGCCGGCAGTATGGTCCGGACTACCGAGCCGACCTCGATCTGGTGTTTGCCAACCCCGACGGGACGCCACTGATGCCGAATTCGATTTCTGCGACGGTGTCGCGGATCTGTAAGCGCCTGGGTCTGCCGAAGGGCGTATCGCTCCACACGGTGCGGCACACGCACGCGAGCCTACTGCTGGAGGAGGGTGCGGGGCTCGCGACGATTTCAGAGCGCATGGGCCACTCGTCGGTGCGCACGACCGCCGACATTTACTCCCACGCGATTCGTGGCAAGGATCGGGAGGTCGCGGAGATGTGGGACAAGATTATGCAGCCCGCTCGGGAGGCGAGCAGGTCCAAAGTGGTCAACTGAGGATCGTCATTTTCGGCAACCCAACGGACAGATGATGCTGGCCGGAGCGGGTCGTCGGCATATTCTTGCGAGATGGCCCTTACGAACCCGAGTACATCGCTGAATGGATCAGTATCCAGAAGCGTGAGCCAATCCCATTTTTCGATCTGGTAACGAAGCGAAATTCCGCAACGGGGCCACCCGCGGCCGGAGCGACCCTCCGGAATGACCCGAAATCGAGCTGCGGGTGAACGTTTGCATCGAGCCCGGAATTAGGCCGCCTCCCACGGGGTCCGACCGGGCTCTCCGTGTGCGTTAATGAATTGATGGAGATCGCCGAATGTTGACGCGCCTGAGAGTGGACGGGTTCAAGAATTTGGACGGTGTCGACGTTCGGCTAGGACCATTCACGTGCGTGGCCGGGCCCAATGGCGTCGGAAAGTCCAATCTGTTTGACGCAATCGCTTTCCTCGCGGCCCTGGCGGAAAAACCCCTAGTTGAAGCGGCATTAGCTGTGCGAGGAGGAGATGCACGTCGGGGTGATGTGCGGACTCTCTTCCGGCGCGTCGGTGGGCGAATCGCTGACGTGATGAAGTTCGTCGCTGAACTGGTCATTCCAGAGGAAGGAGCTGACGCGCTTGGTCAGACAGCTACAGCGTCGATGACCTTCCTCCAGTACGAGTTGGAATTGCGGTATCGGCCTGACAGAACCATCAAGACAATGGGAACCCTGGAAGTGGTCAGGGAAGACATGATGCACATTAATCGGTCGGAAGCGAAGAGCCGTCTCGGGTTCCCCCACAAAAAGGCATGGCGAGACTCGGTCATCCGTGGCCGGCGCACGAGTCCATACATTTCAACTGAGATCGAAAGTGGAGAGGCCGTTGTTTCACTTCATGCGGACAGCATTGGTGGCTTGGGGGGCGGTCGTCCGCGGCGCGTTCCTGCGTCCAGCTTGCCGCGCACAATGCTCTCCTCAGTGAATAATGCTGCAGAGCATCGAACGCTAGTCCTCGCGCGACAGGAGATGGCTAGCTGGACGCAACTCCAGCTTGAGCCGTCGGCGCTACGCGCGCCCGACGAATTCACGGCGCCGCGTAGCATTGGACCGAATGGTGCCCATCTTCCGGCAACGCTATACGAACTTGCTCAGAGTGCGGAGCGGGACCATTCCGGAGGGATGAAGGACGTTTATGCTCGCGTGGCCAATCGCCTTTCACAACTCGTAGAAAATGTCCGCCGGGTCTCTGTTGATGTAGATGATAAACGCCAACTCCTTAATATTGCAGTCACCGATCGCCATAACACTGAGCACATCGCTAGTGCCCTGTCCGATGGAACCCTGCGATTTCTCGCGCTGACCGTGATGGAAGCAGATCCAAAGAGCAGGCGCCTCCTCTGCCTCGAGGAGCCCGAGAACGGAATGCATCCCCTGCGAATCGCGGCCGTGATTGAGCTACTAGGTGATCTGGCGGTTGACGTGCACGAGCCGGTTGACGGGGATAATCCTCTTAGACAGGTAATTGTCAATACCCATTCACCGTCCGTTGTCGCTTGCGTGCATGACGACGCACTACTCTTGGCCCAACCCGGACCCGCTGTTTGGAACGGGACCGAATCGTCTCGGCTTTCGATACGACATTTGCCAAGAACATGGCGAGATGACAAGCGAGATGACAAGGAAGTTCCGGAGCCGCCTGTGACGCGTGGGGATTTGCTGGCCTACTTGAATCCTCTTGCGGGTCTGCAAGGTGAGGAGCATGAAGCGCGCGTAGGCGCATTGCGGGTCATGGAACGCGAGGACATGCAACTAGAGTTGCCTCTGGTTGCCCCCGAAACGGATCCTGTAAGATGACCCTCCAAGCCACGCTTGTTACCGATGGACCGTCCGACGTCGTGCTGGTGCCGCTTCTTGCATGGCTAGCCGCTCAATTGACACCAACGGCGATCGAAATAAGGTGGGCCGACCTACGAGGGCTCCGAGAAAAACCTCAGGGGCTCTCTGAACGCTTGAATCTCGCGACTCAGTTGTACCCGTGCCGTATTCTCTTCGTACATCGCGATGCTGAGAATCAGGAAGCCGAGTTCCGTCACGAGGAGATCCGGTGCGCCAATACGACAGGATGCGGCCACGTCTGCGTAGTCCCTGTCCGGATGCAAGAGGCGTGGTTACTCCACAACGAGGCGGCTTTACGCGAGGCTGCAGATCGTCCGTCGGGGACAAATCGGCTCGATCTGCCACCTGCTAACAGGTGGGAGCGCTTGGCAGACCCCAAGCTGACGCTTTACAACGCGCTGCGAGCTGCAAGCGGTGCGACGGGGCGACGCGCAAAACGTTTCAAACCCTCGAAGGCAGCGCACAGGCTCGCGGAATTGATTACGGATTGGTCACCGTTGCGGCCGCTCCCAGCATTCGCACGACTTGAGGCGGATATGAGGGGCGCCTTCAGGAATCTCGGCATCGCTGTGGTTGAATAAGGACGCCTCGCAGATCCCGCTCAGCAGAACGTTGCGTTCAAGTGCTGTTTAAGGAACTAAATACGCGAGCGCCGCAGTCTCCGGATACTCGTCCCCGGAATCTGATCGATCGACGACGGGTTCATCCCCGCGCGGCTCGCGATCCAGGCTGATGGGCGGCCGTCCCTAGTTCATGAGCGCGATACACTCTTCCAACGTGTGAGGATGCTCTGGCGGAAACCTGCGGTCGCATCGGGGGCAATTGCCCGAGATTGAAGGTTTCGGCAAGCAGTATTCCCGGAGTAGTTTCTGCGGGAAGATAAATCCGTTCGGCTAAACGAGCTGGCATCCGGATTGGCGAACGTACGTTAAGCTGTCGACAGTCGCGTCTACGGAGTGATGTGCGCCAGAGCAGCCAGGCGTTGCTGTGAAAGTCCCTGCAACTCCGATAACGAATAATCCGGTGTGGGCGCATCGTCTTGATCATCAACCGCTCCATTACTGCCCGCATGACACAACCGCCAGACACGATAGTGTCAAAAAATCGATCCTACCGACATTTGTTGGAATCTTCCAAATCCACTAACGTTCGGGCACACGATAATAATTCAGGGTTTCCTGCTGGTAGGCACAGAATTGATATCTTAGCGTCTGCTGTCCGATCGCGAAACTCTTGCGATGAAGCTTAACAAGTCCCAACTAGAACTCCTGCGTGCATGGCGTTTCCTGCTCGTAAATTACCTGGCCGGTGAATGGCGAACGTGCGCTCTGGGATACGGGTTGGGTGCCCTCTCCGGAACTGCGGCTCCCCAGCTCTGGAATGTAACATTGCAGTGGGTGCTTCGCGACAAGCACTTCACGAACTACCGCAGCGTACTAGATGGCCAAGCCTTCAATCTGTGGTTCATTCTTGCGCCCTTCGCGCTCATCGTCCTAGCAAAGGTGGCTAGCATAGCTCTACGGGCGGCGCGGTCGTGGCTCTGTGGGATCGCGAGCGGCTCTTTTCTTTGGCCCTTCGCTGCCACTTTTATATCATTCGGTGGCTCATCGGGCATATCTTTGAGGCGGGAACTGATTGCCCTCGCATTGAGTCTAGGGTCGCTTCTAGTTGGGTTCGCGCTCCGCGTTCGAGGTCGCGTAATTCGAGAGTCGACACCTGGTCAGCCCGAAAAACAGATTGAACGCCCAAGCAGGCGCGAGTTCTCGGGACGGGACCAGGAGTCACCTATCGAGCGCTGGGACGAAGACCAACTCGGCAGATCTCCGCTGGTCGAGACGCTCGCCCTAAAGATTCTGGTATCCAAAACGCCAGTGATAGCGCTCCGCGGGAATTTCGGAGACGGAAAGACCTCGGTGCTGAACCTGCTTCGGTTGCACCTTGGCAGAAACGCAATCGTCGTCTCCTTCAGCAGTTGGCTCCCCGACTCCCAGCAAACCCTGGTCAGGGATCTGTTTGGCGATATTGCAGCAGAAATAGAACGCCGATTCATCGTTCCGGGACTGCGGAAAAGGCTACATAAGTTCGCATCCCTTTTGGGAGGGACGGTGCCGTACCTGAAGTCGCTGCCGGATCTCCTCTCTCCGTACACACAACGCGAGGAACTCCGAGACCTTGCACAACTCCTGAACCGAATTCCGAAAAGAGTGGTAGTGCTGCTCGACGAAATCGACCGGATGCAAAAAGATGAAATTTTGACGTTGCTGAAGGTGATTAGGGGAGTTTCCACACTCCCCAATCTTTCGTTCGTCTGCGCTTTCCAACAAGAGGAGTTCGAGACGACAGTATGCGGCAAATGCGATGCGAGTTCGAACGAGTTCATGGAAAAGTTCTTTCCGACGGCCATCGACCTACCAAAACCGAGCCCACAAACCCTGGAGCGAACCTTCCGGGACCGAGTGATCGGCAGCTTGGAGATGGTCGAGTGGTTCACTGGCGATGACGACAGAGATTCATTTACGAAGAGGTTAGGCGAAGTCTGGGGAAAAGCATTCTTTCTTGTCTGTACTAATATTCGCAAAATTGGGCTTGTCGCGAACGATCTACACGCAGCCGCGTTGCTCGTGAGGCGCGAAGTGGACCCCCTCGATCTGTGCACGCTGCAAGTAGTTCGGCGCTTCTATCCAAGGGCGCACGAACTCATATGGGAGAGTCCGAGTTTTTTCTGCAGATCAGCTAAATGGTGGAAAACTTACTCGTCTTGGCCGGAAAAAGCCGCCGCGGCACAGGCACAAAAGATCGCGGCTGCGGTCAAGGTGATATCCGAGGAAGCGGACACTGGTCCTGCAATCTATCCTCTCTTGGCGGCCATGTTCCCTCGACGCGAAGACGAAATTGTGGAAGGGCTAATCTCTAAACGTTCAAGTGACGACTTTTCTACAGAAGACGAGAAGGGGAAGAGGATTGCACATCCTGACTTCTTCCCTACATATTTCCATCGAGAGGTCCCTCAAACCGTCTTTAGTGTCCTAGAGATGGATAAGCTTATAAAAGAACTCGAATTGGCGAACTCGGACGCCGACCGCAGGAGCGTGTTCCGGAGCTGTTTCAGGTCGCTTGAATCGAACTCGCTCAGGCGGTACGACTTCATTCACAAAGTTGGGTTCAAAATGGAGAAGCTCCCCATCCGAATAGCGACGTCCGTTGCCTTTGAAATCTGCAGTAATGCGGCCTTTTTGGGGGACGCCGAGATTAGCGAGAGCCGTAGAGCCGTCGCGGCCGTTCTGCAGGTGGCGCAATGTTTATCCAAATCGGAGGATATCAACGGTTTCGTTTCGGATTGCATTACCGCGGCGGGCACCGACACCTTCGCCGAATCGCTGTACGCTTCGATGACAGACGGGCGGTCTAACAACAAAGTGGTGCAGAACTTCGATCACGTCCATGAGTTGGAAATAACGAGCGCCTTCGCCGCACGCATGGAGCGTCAATACGGCCCTGACGCAAATATCTCTACGATTGATCTCTCCAAGCTGAAGTCCAATCCGTTCTGGCGGTGGGCTTCGATCGGAGAGCCCCAGCGTGACATCGAGATTTCATTCTGGATGCGCTACGTGGGAAGCAGCTCCCGCCGACTCGCCGAAGCCTTTAACATCTTGGTTCCAGGAGGAGCCTATTGGAGCAAGGAGGCGCCTGATTGGGTTGATCGAATGATACCTGCGGCAACGCTAAGGTGCATGTATGAAGAGGCGATTTCGGACGAGGTTCTTGATCCGGCGCACAAGGCTGCCCTAGATCGCCTCAAGCGATATCTGGCTGGCGACTTAAGGTATGGAGAGATCCTGCGCTCACGCATTTCGCCACCGGGCGACTCCGACGAACCGCCAAATGGATCGCCCTCGGATTAAACGATCCAAGTGTCTAGGCGCACATCGCGATATTGCGTCGCGACGCCGGAGTCCGCGCCAACCGAAGGTCGGCACCTGTCGCGAGCGGCGTCCGGTAGAGGACCGGGTCATGACCGGGTCATGACGTCAGCACTCCGTAGCGGTGTTTTCGCCCTTCCCGAAATACCAACTAGACTGAAAACACAACTACTTAGACCCAACTGAACTGAATCGCACTGACCGCAAGTGGGTTCGACCCCCGTTAGCGCTACCAAATCTTTTAAAATCAAATACTTGCAAAAACGGCGTATTAAGCTTGGCGCTGGGCGCTCCGCGAGAGACGGGGACCGGCGCGATTCTAGATCGAGCTCCATGCGAAGATGCAGCGCTGACAAATCTTTTGGAACGCGACAAGCTATTCACGCCTTTCCTACCATTCACTGGGTACGCCCTTCGCAGTGTCGAGCCAGATTCGTAGAAGCTGGCTCCAGTCCGCGACGTCATACGAACTCGCTTGAGGTAGGTGCGGGAGCTAGTTGGCACGGAAAGCTGAACTCTTCCGGTCGTGGCGGTCATCTAGGCTCAGAGAGCATCATACGGCTTTCGGCGCACGTGCGAGGCCGAGCCGCGCAGCCATATTCACCAAGTCGGCCAGGGAGTCGGCCTTCATTTTTTGCATCACCCTGCCTCGGTGTGCTTTCACGGTGATTTCGCTGATGCCGAGATCGCTACCGACCTGTTTATTCAATAGGCCTGCCACCACCAAGGCCATCACCTCTCGTTCGCGACCGCTAAGCGAAGCGTAACGGTCCCGGAGTGTTCGCATCTGCGCCGCTAGACTAAGCGCAGTTTCGCTGCGCTCGACGGCTTGCCTGATGGCGCTCAACAGCACGTCATCGCTAAATGGCTTCGTAAGGAATTCGACCGCTCCCGCCTTCATCGCCTGGACCGTCTTGGGAACATCGCCATAGCCCGTAATGAAGATGATCGGCATCTCAGACCGTTCAACGGCGACTTGCTTCTGCAGGTCGAGACCGTTGAGACCCGGAAGAGAAATGTCCAGCACAAGGCAGCTGGGAACCAGGGTTCGCGGGTGGGCAAGGAATTCCGGTGCGGACGCAAACGTCTGTGGCTCCCAGCCTTCGCAGCGGATCAACAATTCCAGCGATTCACGCACTGACACATCGTCGTCAACCACGAACACGATTGGAACGGCGTGCGACATACGTGACAAGCGCAATTTGTGGCCAAATCCGTGCGCTCACACCATTTTATACCTGAAGCAGGAAACAGCGCGGCAAATCGCTCACGTCACTTGAAACGCGGTGTTGAGAGCCTCAAGCAGAGCGGTATCGCTGAATGGCTTGAAAAGGCACGCCACGGCGCCCTGTGCCAGAACTCGCGGGCGGACAGCCTCATCCCTATTCGCTGTGATGAAGACGATCGGAATGTGTTTCCCACGAAGCTTCAGTTCCCGTTGAAGTTCCGGTCCGGACATGCCCGGCATGCAGACATCGAGGATCAAACAGTTGGTCTGACCGACGTATTCGGAGGCAAGGAACTCTTCCGCCGACGAGAATGCACGTGCGGTGAAACCGAATTCCCTCAGCAAGTCGGGTAGTGACTCGCGCACGGATTCGTCGTCATCGACCACGGACACCAATGAGCTCTGGATCATTCTGGGTTCCTCATCCCGCATCCGATGCACCTCCCTGCCGCGGAGGAATGGAAAACGAAAAAGTGGCGCCCGGTCCGTCGTTCGGTTCCGCCCAAAGACGGCCATGATGGCGCTCGATTATGGAACGGCTGACGGAAAGTCCGATTCCCATGCCGTCGTTCTTGGTTGTATAAAAAGCTTGAAAAAGTCTGTCCATAGCTTGGGGATCAAGGCCGACGCCCGCATCCTGTACGGTGAGCCGCACCTGATCGTCTGTGCCTCGTTCCGTGCTGATATGCAACTGTCTTGGACGATCGTTCACGGCGCGCATGGCGTCCGAGGCGTTCTTGAGCAGATTCAGGATCACCTGCTGAAGCTGGACCCGGTCCCCGGTCACCGCCGGGAGATCGTCTGCGAATTCCGGCCGGAGAATCACCCGGTTTCGCTGCAGTTCACTCAATGACAGCGCGATCACTTCTTGTGTAGCCTCATTCAGATCCACGGGCTGGGCCATGGATTCCTTATTGCTGAAGAGCGCGCGTAATCGCGTGATCAACTCAGACACACGGTTGCCGTCACGAAGCGTGCGTTTGGCGGTTTCGCGCGCCCCTTCGACGTTCGGGGGCTCAGCAGCCAACATCCGCAGACAGGTCCCTGCGTTGGTGATGATGCCCGATAGCGGCTGGTTCACTTCGTGCGCGATTGACGCTGTCAACACGCCCAGGCTCGTGACCCGGGTCACATGGGCCAGGTCCGATCGGGCCTGGGTGAGTGCCTCCTCCGCGAGCCGACGCTCGGTTACGTCCTGAACCGCACCGATGATCTCGGGCCGTCCATCGCGGTCCCGGGTCCGACGGGTGATCGTGCGCAGGTACTTGACTGAACCGTTTGGCATCCTCAACCTGATCTCGAGGACGCCGTGGCCGCCGGCCCGCGCTTGCTCGATCCTTTCCGACAACAACGGGAGGTCTTCCGGGTGGATTCGACTGCGGATCCGTTCGAGGGTCACGGGGGAATCGCGGTCAAACTCGTGGATGCGGTAGAGCTGATCTGAAAACGTGATTTCGTCCGTGTCCAGACGCCACAACAAGCTACCGCTCAGGGTCAGACGCTGGCCTTCTCCGAGAAATGCCTCACTGCGCTGCAGTTCCTCCTCCGCTCGCTTGCGGTCGTCGATATCGGTGTTGGTCCCGTACCATCTGACGATCTTTCCCGATTCATCGCGCAGCGGGCTGGCACGGAGCAGAAACCATCGATACTCTCCATCGAACCGGCGCATGCGCGCTTCCACATCGGCCAGTTGGCCCGTCACCAAAGCCATTTGCCAGGAATCCAGCACGCCTTTCGCGTCGTCCGGATGAATCGTCGCTCCCCAGCCCGAGCCGGACGCCTGTTCCGCGGAGAGGCCCGTGAAGTCGAGCCAACGTTGGTTGAGAAAGTCGCAGAAACCGTCTGGACGAGCGGACCAGGCAAGCATCGGAATGGTATTGATGATCGACCTCAGATCGCGCTCCCTCGCCCGTAGCCTGTCTTCCGCGCGCTTCCGATCGTCAATATCCGTCAGCAGGACGTACCAGCCGGTAATTCGATTGGCTGTATCCCGCACGGGAAGGGCCCGCACCTGGAACCATCGATAAATGCCATCCGCCCGGCGGCAACGGTGCTCAATGTCGTAGGGAGTTCCGGTTGTGATCGAATGCGTAAAGGCGGCAACCACCCGGGGAAGGTCATCCGGATGAATCGCGTCGCTAGTCGCCCAGCCCTTCAATTCCTCCGGCGTCTTGCCAAAGTATTCCAGAATTTGCGGATTGAAACGGTCAACCTCGCCGGCGGGACTCATGGTACACACCAGTCCAGGAATGCTGTGCAGGATTAAGCGCGAGTTCAGTTCGTTTTCGAGCAACGCCTCTTCCGCACGTTGCCGTACCGCGATCTCATTCCTTAACTCGTCGTTGACCGCGGCAAGCTCCGCGGTTCTCTGCGCTACCCGCCGATCGAGTTCGCCGGCGACACGCTTCTGTTCCAGCAGGAGACGCGCTTCCTGTAGTCCGATGACCGCTTGATTCGCCGCGACGCTAAGGAGAAGCGTTTCGGTCTGGCTCGGGAAATCCACCCGCTGCGACCCTGCCACGATGACCCCGATTTCACCGTGCAGCCCGCATCGCTGGGACATGATCGAAATGTCTTCGTCTCCTATCGACGCTCGGAATCGCGACGGCCACTTCTGTGGATCGTCTCCGAACCAGTGGTTTATCGTCTTGTGAATCTCGTCTGGCAGCATCCCCTTTGCCGACGGAGCGATCTTCAGTACTTCGATTGACGCGCCGCCGGTCGGATCTTCGAAGCGCGCATATATCAGATCCAGGCACAGCATGCCCAGAAGTGCATCGAGCAAAGTGTGAACAATCTGTGCCGGCTGGGATCCGCTCCACATGGCTGGAAGCGCGAGAACGCTCACCAGGTCATTCAGGCAGCGCTTCAGGTGCTTGATCTCTCCGGAGGTATCTTCCTGCCGCATTCCCATGTCAGACCGCCCTTGTCAGGCGCACGTCGACCGCGTGGCCCTTCGCTCGCGAACTTCACGTAGGAACTCTTCGGGAGGTACAAAAAAAGGATTGTGTTGAAGAATGCCGCCGATGATGATCATGGGATGCGTCCGCATGATATCAATCACCGTGTCTCCTCCAACTTTCGCGAGATCGTAGGTGCAGATCACCACATCGTTGTGGCGCCGCCATACATCGTTCACACGCGATTCGAACTCAACCAGGTCGTCCACGTGCGACCGGCCGTCAGCCGCCCATTCCATGTGGCAAACGATGCGGCTGAGTGGAAATCCCCCGCCAGCATTACCGCTCGCCAATTGCTCGAAAAACTCCAGCATCCGGTCCTGATCGAAGTGACCGTCACGAAGATATATTTCGGTGTTGGTTCGAAGCTCGAATTGACCGCTCCGCTGGGCGGCCGCCGCATCGATGCCTGCCGCAGTCAGGCGCTGCAGATGATTGTGATGCTGCCCTGGATTTACCACGTGGACGGCTTTATCACCACACTCAAACCCGTCCTTTATGAATGGAAGCAACGTGCGGTACTCTTCGTCGTCGCTGTTGAAAAACGCACAGACGTGACGTACGTCGCCGAGTTGGGAGCCGGCAAGGGAAATTGGGGCCACGATGTTCTCCATGGTGTATACCTCGCCTTATTATGGATCGCCCGCGGGACGGGACGGCCCTCTGTCTGTCTTCTGCGCTGCACGCAGACAGCGCCTTGGTAGCCGAGGCAAAGGCGCCTCCCCTCGACAGCCATCAATAAATAGCATGCACCTCTCCAAACCCACCGTCTATCAGACTTTGGTATTGGTTTTGCGGCATTCACGTCCCGGCCTTGGCTCCTGCTGGCGATTCATGACGCCCCATCAGAGGAAACATCGATCGATACCTTCGTCCAATTGGTTTCCCTCCACTTTTCTGGCTTAATCGCAATTGTGAGATCGCCGGAAGCACGGCTTTCCGGCTTCAAGAATCGAGAAGAGCGATGAAGGAACGGCAACCGATCCCACTTTATGAATGGAAAAACAGCCACAGTCCGGCTGACGCGGACCTGATGGTCATCGCAGAGCGGGAATTAGGTGCCTTCATCAGAGCGGTTACAGAGTTGTTCGGTCCAGAGCAGGCAAGGCTTGCGGCAGAGGACTGGGTCCACGAGCTGGAGTTGATGGATGCTTTGCCTGGACCGACCAGGCGCGAATGGGGATCGGTCACTGTCGCTGCCTCGGCCCAGCTTGCAAGGCGGCTGAATACCGGCGTGGACCGTCCAACGCCACGCGTTGGCTCGACTAATACCAAAGTATCGCCGATACCTTCGTCTAATTGTTTTGGCCCGACGGGTCTGGCTTAATCGCAAGTAGAGATGGAATCCCGAACGAGTTGCGGATTTGAAAAGGAGCCTTCCGTGAACGAAATAGACAAACTCTGTCAACCCCCAAGACTCACAGCAATTCCGCGGCGAGTGGACGCAGGTACGCACAACAGCAAATAAAGAGGAGATTCGTAATGCCCTACGTTACGGTCGGAAAAGAAAATTCGGGTGATATCGAGCTTTACTACGAAGACCACGGCTCGGGGCAACCCGTTGTCCTGATCCACGGGTACCCATTGAGCGGCACTTCGTGGGAGAAACAACTTCCCGTCTTGTTGGAGGCCGGTTACAGGGTCATCACCTATGACCGAAGAGGCTTCGGCAAGTCCAGCCAACCAGCCACGGGCTACAACTACGACACCTTCGCCGTGGACCTTCATAAACTGGTCACCCAGCTGAAGCCGCACGATTTCACCCTGGTCGGCTTCTCTATGGGAGGAGGCGAAGTGGCGCGATACCTGGGGAAATACGGTTCCAGTGGTGTGAGCAAAGCGGTGATCATCTCCGGAGTGCCGCCGTACCTGCTCAAAACGGCCGACAACCCGGAGGGGGTGGATGGCAGCGTATTTGCCGGGATACAGAAGGCGGTAACAGCTGACCGGTGTGCTTTCTTTACCGGTTTCTTCCAAAATTTCTACAACACAGATGTATTGCTGGGAAAGCGTGTCAGCGAACAAGCCGTCCAGGCCAGCTGGAACATCGCGGCCAGCGCCTCCGCAATCGCCAGCTTCGCGTGCGTCCCAACCTGGCATGAAGACTTCCGTGAGGACTTGGCCCGCATCGATGTGCCGACTTTGGTGATCCAAGGGGATGCCGACCGCATCCTACCCATCGCAGCTACGGGACGGCGCACCGCAAAGCTCATCAAAGGAGCACGCGAGGTGGTGGTGAAGGACGGTCCGCATTGCATCACGTGGACGCACGCGGAAGAAGTAAACGCCGAATTGCTGAGCTTCCTGGGCGAGACGGGCGTCATCCGGCAAAAGGGTGTTGCCTAGCCTCCCGCCCATTTCCGAATTTATTTGAAAAGGAAAACTTACATGAAACTCAAAACAGTATTGTGCGACCAAGCCCGTGGCACAGGTTGTCTCCGGAAACACCCGCTATTGCATCTAGCCGCTGTCTCTTTGCTGGCCGCGCAGGTAATTCCAAACATCGCGTGGGCTCAGGTGCAGCCAGCCCCGCCCCTGTCCGGTGTTCTGGGAAAGATCCAGTCTATTACCGGCACCTCGCTTGACGTAGCGACACCCTCAGGAGTCGTCCACGTTATAGTCAAGCAGCCTCTGGCGACCTACAAGCAAATACCGTCGGATTTGAACCACGTCACCTCAAGCTCCTATGTCGGCGTGCCATCCGTGCAGCAGGCGGACGGCACAGAACTCGCGAAGCAGGTCATAATCTTTCCCAAAGAATTGCGGGGGGCGGCGGAGGGTAGCGTTCTGACGGATGCGCCAGGCGCAACCACTCACAGCAGAATGACAAACGGCTCCGTCTCTAAGCCTGCCGCTTCGCACTCCCGCATGACGAACGGCTCGGTAGAGAAGGGCGGAGGTAGCACCCTGGTGGTTCGATATCAGGACGGCTCGCAGACGATTTCTCTGCCTGCCGGTGTCCCGGTTACGCTGGTTGCGAAAACCACCGTGACTCTGGGCGCTGGCGACACGATCTATGCACCGACGGAGAAGCTCCCGGACGGAAAGCTGACCACGAACAAGATCTTTCAATTCATCGCTGCATCGGCCAGCAACGCGCAGTAAGGGGCCGGGACATGAGCGATTCCGCAACTCCGCGCAAAGAAGCGATTTCCACGGGCACGCAATCGGAACAACCGGGCGTGCTTGTGGCGGCCGTACACGTGGCGAAGCGGCATCATCTCCTGGTGCGCTGGAGTCACTGGCTGAATGTGCCGATTCTGCTCGGCCTCATTTTAAGCGGCATCTCTATTTACTGGGCTTCGCCGATTTATCAGCACAGACCGAATCCGCTTACCGGAACCTTCGATGTGGCGGCGGACATTGGAATCCGGATATGCGCCCATGTGCCCGGACTGCATCACTACAGCAGTCCGCCCGACTGGGTATACAACCACCTGAGCCTCGGGCCCGGGATGTTGGCCTCGGCTTTGCGCCTCCATTGGCTGTGCGCGTACGCATTCATGCTGAATGGTGCGGTGTACCTCGCGGGGTTGGTCGCTGGAGGAGGATGGCGCGGATTACTGCCCCGTCGGACCGATGTTCTCGACGCGTTCCGGATGTTCCGGTACTACATCGGGTTGCCGTTGGCCAAACTAGCGCGCCGCGCATGGCCGCATCCCGTTTTTAGCACAAAGTACAACGCGCTCCAACGCGCAGCGTCCTTCTCTGTTCCGATGGCCGGGCTCTTTTCGGTCGCTACAGGATGGGCGATTCACAAGCCAATGCAGTTCCGTTCGTTGGCTGCGGTCTTCGGTGGGTTCGATACGGCGCGCGTTTGGCATTTCTGGCTCATGTGGGTCTTCATGCTTTTCGTCATACCCCATGTGGTTCTGGTTTTCGCCGACGGGTGGAATACGTTCCGTGGCATGATCGTGGGCTGGTCGGCGAGAGTAGAGCGATCGGAGGTCCACGGTTCATGAACAAGAAAGACCGAGGCTTCTTCGGAGAGCGGCCTCTTCCAACATTCGAGGTGGATCCTCAGGTGCTGCGTCGCCGCACCCGACGCGACGTTCTGTTGTTTGGGGCTGGAGCGGTGGCAGCGCTGGCGGGTGGCGGATCGCTCCTGCCACAAGATACCCTCACGCGTCTCGGCCTGCGCGGAAAGATGAACCCTCCCGGGAAGGAGTGGCTTCTGAACCGAGCTCTTCGTATCGACGATGACGTGGCAGAAGCGCTTTACTCGGGAAATCGTATGGTGCCTACGTACAACAAATCGCAAATTACTCCGCTCAGGAACAATTACAACGGAGCTACTCCAGATCCTGGGTATATCCCTGGATGGCATCTGACTCTGGATGGGCTGGCCGCCGGCGAGAGTGTCGCCCTCGATATTCGCAGTCTCATGACTCGCTTCTCGATAAACGAGCAGATTACTCGGCTGGTTTGCGTGGAAGGCTGGAGTGCGATTGCGTGGTGGGCTGGTCTGAGATTTGACGATCTGTTGCGCGCCTACCCGCCTGCGGCGCAGGCTAAATGGGTACGGGTCGAGTCGTCGGTCAATCTCGATGCTTCCGGAAATCCCGACCCCTACTACGTCTCAATCGACCTAGCGACGGCTCGCCATCCCCAAACACTGCTAGCCACGCATTTGAGCGGTCAGCCCCTAACTGTGGAACATGGAGCGCCGCTTCGTCTCTTGGTGCCGGTAAAACTCGGCTTGAAGAACCTGAAGGCCATTACCAAGCTCACGTATGTTGCGGAAGAACCGCGAGACTACTGGGCTGAACGTGGTTATTCCCGCTACGACGGAATCTAATCGAGGAGACCCACCCCATGACTCACCCAATATCGGAACCGTCATCGCATACGCAGGGGGAACCGATGCGCCCAGCGGTCGAGCGAATCGCCGCCTTTGCCGCAGCCGCCCGGCCCGCGCAACTGACGAGCGGCATTCGCCACCATTTCAAGCGCAATATTCTGGACAGCCTCGGTTGCGCCATCGCTGCGCTGCCAGGACGGCCGTTCCACGCGCTGCGCGAACAGTTCGAGGAATACCGGGCACCGGGACGGTGTACGTTGATCGGCGGCGGCAAGACATCCGCAGATCAGGCGGCGCTCTTCAACACCGGCCTGGTGCGTTACGTAGATCTGCTCGACAGCTACATGGCGCCTGGCGGCCTCTGCCATCCGAGTGACAACTTCGGCACGGTTCTCGCCGCTGCCGAGCAAGCCGGGGCACCCGGCGAAGAGTTCATGCTGGCGCTCGCTGTCGCGTACGAAATCCAATGCAGATTCACAGCCGCGGTCCCTGTAATGGCAAAGGGCTTCAACCACGCCACTCAGCTAGCGATGTCGGCAGCAGCAGGCGCGGGGAAACTCCTCGGACTCTCCGCCGGCGAAATCGCCAATGCGATTGCTATCGCAACGGCCGACAACATCTCGCTCGCCTGTGTCCACGTCGAACCTGTATCGCAGTGGAAGGGCTTCTCACCCGGAATGACCGGGATGCGCGCCGTCTACGCTGCCTCGTTGGCTAAGCGTGGCTTTACGGGACCAAAAGGCTTATTCGAGGGCCCGAAGGGCCTCGAACAAATGTTTAGTCAGTCGATTCCGGTGGATTGGGACGACCCATCGCTGCAATTCGTTGGGCAGACGGTCCTGAAAAAATACTGTTCGCTCATTCATGGACAGCCGGTGCTGGAAGCGACGCTGGATCTGAAGCGCAGTTACGGTCTCGTGGCCGCAGAGGTCGAGTACGTGCGCTGCGACATCTTCCAGGCGGGCTTCGACTTCGCGGGCGGCGGAAACTATGGCCCAAAGGATCATCCACGGACGAAAGAGCAAGGCGACTACAATCTGAAATACCTCATCTCGGCCGCGCTGCTGGACGGTCAAGTGGGGCCGGCCCAACTGGCGCGTATCCAGGCGCCGGACGCCCAGGCGATGGTCGCGCGTGTCGAAGTCCGTCCCGACGAGCAGTTCACGGCACGTTTTCCCCAGGAGCTTTGTGCCCGCGTCACCGTTCGCACTAAGGACCAGCGGGTCTTGAAAAAAGAACATATCGGCTACGAGGGAGGTCTCGATAACCCCATGTCGTGGGACCGTGTCGTCGAGAAGTTCCACTGGCTGAGCGAAGGCTTCGCCGATGACGACCTCCGAGACAGACTCATCGAGACGGTCCAGCAGCTCGATACTCGGCCGGTTTCGGATCTCATGAACCTGCTCGCACAGGTTCGATCCACTACCGTCTTTCCGAAAACTCACCCGGGTATTCAGTGATTGTTAAGGGTCATCGCAAGAAGGAGACGGAATGCAAGTTAAGCGGAAGACCATGATCGTCACGGGCGCGTTTCAGGGAATCGGCGCCGGCGTCACGAAGGAGTTCATCAAGCGCGGCTACAGTGTTGTCGCCAATTCACGCAAGATTACAGAGTCCGAGATTGCACCGACGGAGAGGCTTGTCCTGGTCGACGGAAACGTCGGCGAGGCTTCAACTGCCGCGAAGATTGCTGCGGCGGCGATGAACACTTTCGGCTCGATCGATGGTGTTGTCAATAACGCCGGCATCTTCTTCGCGAAGCCCTTTACGGAATACACGGTACGCGATTTCGAACTGCTCTCCGAAACGAATCTGCAGGGCTACATCTACATCACCCAGATTGCAGTGAAGCAGATGCTGGCGCAAAAGACAGGTGGAAGCATTACTGGTATCACGTCGGCGATGGTGGAGCATCCCATCGCCGGAATCAACGCTTCCGTCCCGATGATCACGAAGGGCGGCCTGGAGGCGATCACGCGCAGCCTGGCGATGGAGTACGCGAAAGACGGCATCCGCTTCAACGCGGTCGCTCCTGGCATCGTCGATACGTCGATGCATGCAAATGCCCCTGACGAGTTCTTGAAAGGCCTCTCGCCCATGGGAATGATCTCGGACGTAGACGACATTGTCGACGCGATCGTGTATCTGACCGAAGCTCGTCATGTGACCGGGGAGGTGCTGCACGTGGACGCAGGTGCGCACAACGGAAAATGGTAAACAACACAGAGAGCAGACTTGCGGCGTCTGGCATTGAACTGCCTCCCGCGCCGCCGCCGTTCGGGCCTTACGTGCCGGCGGTCCAAACGGGCAATCTCCTGTTCCTTACCGGAATGCTCCCCACGGTGGGCCATGAACCCAAATTCCTGGGCCGCGCCGGAAAGGAGCTGGACGCCGACCAAGGCCGAATGGCTGCTTATGCCGCAGCTCTGAACGTGCTCGCCGTGGCGCGGCAGCACCTCGGGTCGCTGGACAGGATCTCGCGAGTCGTCAGGCTCGGAGTCTATATAGCGACAGCCGGAGGATTCTCCGATCATGTGACCGTTGCCGATGCGGCCTCAGAACTTCTCCGCGACATCCTCGGAGAAGATAAGATGCCGTCGCGTCTGGTGTTCGGAGTGGAGAGCCTTCCGCTCGGAGTGCCGGTCGAGTTGGAAGTGATCTTTGAGGTTTCCGTCTGATGCCCGCCTCATGGAATCGGAACCGGCTCACAGAAAAGCTCGGGATCGGAGCAATAGCAAGAGCCGGGGCGGCACTCCTCTTAATCGGGGTTGCCGGCAGCCATCTCCAAGGCCAAGGAGGAGTGAAGATACCTATGTCGAATTCAGTTTTTTATCGCACGGTGAAGATTGACGGACTCTCTATTTTCTATCGGGAGGCGGGACCCAAGGATGGCCCAACGATTCTCTTGCTCCACGGCCTTCCATCTTCGTCACGAATGTTCGAGCCGCTCTTCGCCCGACTTTCCGATCGTTATCACCTTGTCGCTCCCGATTACCCGGGCTTCGGGCATAGCGACTGGCCAGACCCGAGAATCTTCGCCTACACGTTCGATCACTACGCCGAAATCATGAATCACTTCATTGAAGCGCTCGGGCTGTCGCGTTACGCGCTCTACATGCAGGATTACGGCGGCCCCGTTGGCTTTCGCGTGGCATTGGCGCATCCGGACCGGATCGAGGCTCTAATCGTTCAGGACGCTGTTTCGCACAACGAGGGTCTGGGGGCGAATTGGAAGGCGCGCCGGGCCTTCTGGGCCGATCGCGCAGCCAACGAAAGTACGCTTCGCACAAATCTGCTGTCGCTGGCGACGACGCGAACGCGCCATGTCGGGAATGATCCCAATGTGGAACGCTATGACCCGGATCTCTGGACCGACGAATTTTCCTTTCTGAGCCAACCCGGCCAAGGCGATATTCAAAGCGACCTCTTCTTTGATTACCGCACGAACGTCGACTCCTACCCCAAGTGGCAGGCATGGATGCGCGAACGGCAACCGCGGCTCCTGGTGATTTGGGGCAAATATGACCTCTCGTTCGAACTCTCGGAGCCGGAAGCCTATCACCAGGATGTACCAAAGGCTGAGGTTCACGTTCTCGACGCAGGACACTTCGCTCTTGATACCAAGGCAGACGAAATTGCGGCGCTTGTAGGTCAGTTCCTGAAGGCGCACAAATGAGCACTACAATTCGCGAAGCCTGGCTGGTTCGCGACGGTCAACGGAGCAAAATTGTACGGGCAAGAGACTCGCTATGGATATGCCGAATGAATCAGTCCGGGGAGAAAACATCATGGCAGCACTAGCTACGCCCTCCCGCCCCCCGTTCCCACCGTTCACACGCGAAAGTGCGATGGAAAAGGTACGCCTCGCCGAAGATGGCTGGAATACTCGCGATCCCGCGAAAGTAGCTCTGGGATACACGGTCGATTCACGCTGGAGGAACCGATCGGAATTCGTTAACGGACGAAACGAAATCATTGATTTCCTCTCGCGCAAGTGGGCCAGGGAGCTGGACTACAGGCTTATCAAGGAAATGTGGGCATTTACCGGAAACCGGATCGCCGTACGCTTCGCTTACGAGTGGCACGACGGGTCGGATCACTGGTATCGCTCCTACGGCAATGAGAACTGGGAATTCAACAATGATGGGCTCATGGCGACGCGGTTTGCATTCCATCAACGACCTTCCGATTTTGGCTTCAGATCGGAAATATTACTGGGTGCTCGGGCGTCGTCCCGATGACCATCCAGGGTTAAGCGACCTTGGATTTTAGTTGCACAGCGACAACGCCGGACGAGGCTTCGGCTTTTAATTCAGCACAGCTTGCCGGTTTTGACCGGTACACGGAGAAACATAAGGATGACCACTAATCAAAACATCAACGCAGTAGCTGGTTCAACATCGAAAGCAAAGACAATCGGCGGTACTGAGACCACTCAGCCAAAAGTGGGAGTCGAAGAATCGGAACTGTTGCTGCAGTCAACGCGTGAGCAGGAAATAAGAAATCGCGCGTACGAGATTTATCTGGAGCGCGGGGCAGAGTCCGGCGATGACGCGCAGGATTGGTTTCAGGCCGAACGAGAGCTCACCAAAGAATCGTCCAATAACACATAACAAGGAGAACCCGTGACCGCAATGAAATTGGAAGATGCCCGCCGCGTAATCAGCGCGGCAGAGAAACAAGCCACGGAAAGTGGCCAGCCCATGAACATCGCAGTGGCTGACGAAGGTGAAAACAACGTAGCGCACGTTCGTATGGACTACGCATGGACTGGCAGCATTGATATCTCCATGAAGAAGGCTTACACGTCGCGCGCATTTGACATTGAAACGAAGGAATTGGCAAAGCATTCTCAATCGGGAGGCGAGTTCTTCGGCATTCATGTTTCGAACAACGGCAAAATCATGATTTGTGCCGGCGGCATCCCGCTGAAGCTGGGTGGCAAGGTGGTCGGGGCGATTGGCGTCGGTGGTTCCGGCGATCAGGATCATGCCGTCGCTGTAGCCGGCGCCGCCGCGTTCTAGCTCCGCGGACAGAGCAGGACTGCAAGAAGAGAACTAATCCATGTCGCACCATTATTCCGGCCCTGACTTCCGGTTTCCCCATGGGGACGCCCGACTGGACTTCACGGATCTGTATGCATTTCCGAAACCTGGAGACGCTGGGAAATCCATCCTGATTGTGAACGTGCATCCGTCTGACGGCGAAAACCCTCCGGGGGCTACTACGACCGAGCCTTTCGCACCCGAAGCACTGTACGAACTCAAGATCGACACGGATGGTGATGGGGTGGCAGATATCGCGTACAGGGTGCGCTTCTCAGCTTTCGTAAGCGGCACGCAAACCGCAATTCTCTACCGCGTTGATGGCCAGCAAGCCGCCCGTTCTGGCGATGGCGGACTGGTGATCGTTGAGGGGGCGCCTGTTTCAACAGGGCGTGAGGCGACGGTTACAGAGGCAGGCGATATCCGCTTCTTTGCCGGCTGGAGGAGCGACCCTTTCTTCTGCGACGTGGAAGGCGCGAAGAACAACTTCCAGTTCACGAGCGACGATTTCTTCGCTGACAAAGATGTATGCAGCATCGTTCTTGAAGTACCTGATTCCGCTCTGGGGGCGAAAGAGGTTCGCCTATGGGCGCGAACGCTAACGCTTGGTGACGGCGGTGGCTGGGTCCAAGTGGAGCGCGGAGCGCGGCCTGCTCAGGCTGTCGTGCTTGTCGAAGAAAGAGATGCCTACCTCGGAGGTGAACCGGCGGATGATGAGCGCTTCCTTGCGGGCTTCGCGCACGCTCTGGAGCACACGGGTGGATATACGCCGGCTGAGGCGAAGCGCGTAGCGGGAACGTTGCTTCCAGATGTTATGCCTTATGATCCCACGCGCCCGGCGTCATTTCCCGATAACGGCCGGACACTCAACGACGATGCATTCGATTGGTTCATGCGCGTTCTCACAAATGGAAGGGTCACGGGAGATAGAGTAGGGCCCCACGGCGATCTGTTGCGGGAGTTTCCTTATGTGGGACCACCTCATCGAAACCGTGCGACGAACAAGGCCGACTAAAACCAAATGATAAGGAGACACTCAGCATGAAAGGTCAAAAGTTCGCAGCAACACAGAATACTCAGATACGTCTGACCAAGTGCTCGCCCGACTATTGGCGAGTCACGTTCGACCACCCGCCGCTCGACATCTTCGGTCCCGAGATGCTTCCGCAAGTGAACGAGATCATCACGGCACTCGAAACTGACGAGGAGGTCAAGGTGGTGGTCTTTGACAGTGCCGTTGAAGGGTTCTTTCTGATTCATTTGGATTTTCTTGCAAAGCTTGACGATTTGGCACATCTTCCTCCTGGACCCACAGGGCTGCATCCATGGCCCGAGATGCTAGTGCGCCTGAGTCGTGCTCCCGTCGTGTCGATTGCGTCGATTCGCGGGCGGGCGACTGGAATGGGAAGTGAGCTTGCCCTGGCCTGCGATATGCGTTTTGCCAGTCGCGAAAAAGCCATCTTGTCGCAATTTGAAGTCGGCGCCGGCCTGGTGCCTGGCGGTGGTCCCATGGCGCAACTGTCGCGCCTCATGGGAAGAGGGCGCGCCCTGGAAGTGATTTTGAGCGCAAACGACATCCCAGGCGACCTGGCCGAGCTTTATGGCTACGTGAATCGGTCGATGCCGGATGCTGACCTTGACGGATTTGTCGATGCGCTTGCCACCCGGATCGCCTCCTTCGACAAACGGACAATCATGGATACCAGGCACCTGGTCAACGTTGCTAGTTTGCCGCCTGATATCGAAATCGAATCCGGGTGGAATGCTTGCGTTGCTTCGATGGCACGGCCGGCCACCCAGCAGAGAATCAAAACGCTAATAGAGCGAGGTTTTTGCAAACCTGGCGATGCAGAAACTCGCTTGGGAGATTTCGTGGGAAAGCGCTGAGCATCTACAACGGCGCAGCCTCAGATGAGGACACTGTGAAAAATCAGATTCTGGACGATCACACCGAAGCTGAGCGATCTCAGGAAAACAGATTTGGATCTCAAAAAGGAGAATAAAATGAAAACAAAAAGAAAAGTCTTAGTACTAGTCTCGAGCGGTCACGGCTTGCCCCTGCAAGATGGCAAGGTTTATTCCGGCGCTGGCTACTACCTCAACGAGCTGACGGTTCCGGTTCGCGCCCTGATGAAGAATGGCTACGAAATCACTTTCGCCAACCCGAAAGGCAACACGCCGCAACTGGATGTCAATTCAGCTACGGCCATGTTCTTCGGTCGGGACGAGGCTAAGCTTCAGGACTATCTAAGCTTCCGCGACAGCCTGACTGGGCTCACAAATCCAGCTCGTATCTCGGATATCATTGCATCGGGCCTGGATCAATATGACGCCGTTTTCGTCCCCCGGCGGCCATGGCCCGATGATCGATCTTCTCGATGATCCCGACGCCGGTACCGTGCTGAGACACTTTCACGAAACGTCCAAGCCTACGGCAGTGCTCTGCCATGGCCCGATTTCGCTTCTCGCGGCTCTTCCGAATGCGTCGGAAGTGGTCGGCGCGCTGAAGGCGGGCGATGCCGCTGGAGCACGGGCAAAGGCTCACGATTGGATATATTCCGGATATAAGATGACCATTTTTTCGACAGCGGAAGAGCAGCAGCGGGAGCCGATTGAGATTGGAGGTAAGGTGTTCTTCTACCCGGACTTCGCCTTGCGTGCGGCGGGCGGTGACGTAAGTGTGGTCGCTCCATGGAAGAGCTACGTCCTTCAAGATCGCGAGCTGATCTCAGGTCAGAATCCGTTCTCTGATGAAGCGCTTCTGAAACTTCTTCTACCGGCACTCAACGGAAAGAAGAAGTGAGTCGGTAAAAGCGATCAAACCAAAATCAGGGAGTGCCAGATTCCAGGGCGTCGACGCCAGCCACGTTCGTTGCAATGCCTTCATTACAAGGGATGATCATGCCTGCTTCCTGGAACCAGAACCGGTTCACCGCCAAGCTCGGAATCGAGTACATTGCCTGGACCGACCCGGTTGCGATTGGGGCTCGCTGCCTTGGCCCAACTTCTAAGGCGGCTGAATGCCAATGCGTGGCGTTGGACGGTCCACGTGCCGACTGATACCAAAGTATCGCCGATACCTTCGTCCAATTGTTTCGGCCCTACCGGTCTGGCTTAATAGCGAGGAGAGATGGGATCCGAACGAATCGCGGATTTGCAAAGGAGCCTTCCATGAACGAGTTAGACAACTTCTGTCCACCCCCAAGACTCACAGCAGCGCCTCGGCAGGTCGAACGCGTGACCCAACTGTTTTGGGAGTCCGCTAACGCGGCGTCTCCTGACCTGTTCCCATGTACAGCAAATTAGACGCCCTCGTTGAAGAGGAGATCGTTGGCGATAGTCTCGCAATTCAATACGTCTTGAATCAGGTTCGCAATGTCGCAAAAACAATGCACCAGAATTCACAACTCATCGCGTCGGGCGGCGCGCTGCTGGTAGCCGCCGTGCCTTGCTGTGATTCATTGCGAATTGAGGAGGAATAATGAACTTCAGACAAACTGATCAGTCCACGAAAACATTCGCAGCAGTTCTTTGTCTTTTGGTATTGAGCGGGCTTACAACCATGCTTGGCTATTCGCAGGCGGCGGAAAGTGACTATGTGTCGCCGTCGGATGCCAATCCCAAGGGTAAAGCTCCCAAGATGCGGGTTCAATTATTGAACCCGGGGGAGACTACGAAACACTATGCTGTGATCTTCTACCACGGGGACGAGGCTTTGTCCGGCCTCATAGAGTTTGCCGAGAAGTATCAAGTTACCAGTGCCCATTTCATCGCTATCGGAGCCTTGAGTGGAGCAACGTTGGGCTTTTTCGATCCCCAGCGAAAAATGTACAAGAAGATTCTCATCGACGGCCAGCACGAAGTGATCGGGATGAGTGGTGATATCGGGCTCTATCATGGAAAACCGGCGTTGCATACGCATATGGCGGTTGCGGGGGCGGACGGAACAACGCGCGCCGGCCACGTTCTTGCCGCCTATGTATCCCCAACTTTGGAAGTGATGGTGACTGTCGATCCAGTAACGATGCAAAAACGGTTAGATCCCGCAACGGATCTGACGGTGATTGATCCATTGTCGAAGTAGGTGGAGTGCTTCATGCGCGAGCAAAACTCAGCAATAACCATGAACCGTCGAGAGACGTTCAGACTGTCGGTGGTTGCCGCCTTGACTGGCGCGTCTGCCATTCCCGGCAAGAGTCAAGCGATGCAAGATATCGACATGAGGGCCACATCTTTGCCCGAACTGCCACCGAAACCGCCAGAGGATGTCGCGGCGAAGCTTTTGCCCGGCTTTGTTCACACTGAGGTTCGCACCAGCGGAGCGACCATCCCTGTTTTTCACAAGGGCGACGGGCCGCCGTTGGTCCTTCTGCATGGATATCCCGAGACTCACGTTACTTGGCACAAAGTGGCGCCAAGACTCGCTGAGCGTTTCTCGGTCTACCTGCCTGATCTGCGAGGGTACGGTGATTCGAGTCGCCCGACCGACGGAGATCGCCACCTCAATTACTCGTTCCGAGCAATGGCGTTGGACCAGATCGAGACGATGCGTCATTTTGGGCACGAGCAGTTCCTTGTGGGTGCCCATGATCGCGGTGCTCGCGTCGCCCATCGCCTGTGTCTCGATTTTCCCAAAAGCGTCAAGAAGGTTTGTCTTATGGACATCGCTCCGACGTTGACGATGTATCGACAGACCAATCAAGAGTTTGCGACGAAGTATATGTGGTGGTTCTTCCTTATCCAGGCGGCAGCCCTGCCAGAGCATCTCATTGGACTCGATCCTCAGTACTATCTGGAATATAACCTTAGCGTGCTGAACAAGACTCCGGGAGCCCTCACGCCTGAGGCAGTGAGCGAGTATTGTCGCTGCTTCTGCTGCACGTCAACGATTCATGCCACGTGTGAGGATTTCAGAGCGTCTGCGGATATCGGTCTTAGGATGGACGAAGCGGATGACCTTGCGGGCAACATCGTGGCACCGGTTCACGCCCTCTGGGGGGCAAGAGGAAGCATAGGGCCGTTGTGGGACGTCCTTGCGACCTGGCGGGCGAAAGCCACCTCGACAGTTACCGGGCGCAGCCTCGATTGCGGCCATTTCCTCCAGGAAGAACGTCCCGAGGAAACGCTCGAGGAACTGCAGCGCTTCTTCGCCACAGAGTAACGTCAGACGCAATCGAGGGGCTCGCTCAAAGTAGTTTGGCATCCCTCGCCCGATGCAGTGAGAACTTTGATTCACAACCCTAATGCGAATTGAGGATGAACAATGAAGTCCCGACAAATTGATCACTCCCCGAAAACATTCATTCTTGTCTTCGAAACCGGTGACGAACTGGCGAAAGGGCTGCTTGAATTCGCGGAGCAGGAAAAGCTTTCGGCTGCGAGCTTTAAAGCCGTTGGTGCGCTCTCATCGGTGCGCCTCGGGTGGTTCAGCTGGGAGAGCAAGCAGTATGAACCATCGGTCACGCTCGACGAACAGGTGGAACTCCAATCGCTCATTGGCGACGTTGCCGTGAAGGGCGGAAAGCCGGTTGTGCACGCGCATGCCGCAATTGGCAGGAAGGACGGTACCGCCCAGGGTGGCCATCTACTCGAGGCGCATATTCGTCCAACCTGTGAAGTCGTTCTGGCGGAGAGCCCGATCCACCTTCAAAAACAGGTTGATCCGGAATCTGGTCTGGCGCTGATCAGACTCTAGTGGTTGAGCCTTTCGGCAGGACCATTGACAGGGGAATTAATGGAAAACTCCCAACTCGGGCGCGCGCCGGTCACGATGGCTTTCCCTTCCAGCCTGCCCCTGTCGATTTTCTCCTTCTCGCTCTTCGGTATGACCCTCGGGCCTCAGACTTGGCGGACGCCACCGTCGTCCATACATCGGCAATAGACATTCCGTAAAATCTATGCGCTCAAAGTGACCAGAGCCTTGATGCCGATGGCGTCGAGAATCTCTTGCAGTCGGGGCTATCGCCACGGTTTGGTATTCCGTCTCTTCGTACCGGCTGATGACCTGTTTACTGACCCCAAGCTTGCGCGCAAGTTCGGTTTGAGAAACTCTCTTCGAGCGATCTGATCCAGTCGACACCCTCGCCAGACGCTGCTCTCGTTAGCGTTTCCTGGTCGGTGATCGCGCCTCATCCTGGAATCTGCCGGAGGTCGATGCCTCGATTGCCACGCCGATGTCCCCTGGATGATTTCGGCCAAGTTCGTGTACATGTTTTGTACAAACGGGCTGAGATTCCTGCGAACAAAGCAATTCCTGCATTTGCGGTTTCAGTAACTTATAGGAAACAGGAGAAGGCGGCAAATCCGGGTTCGATGTCGCGGTAGGGAC
>Ga0210394_10001675_pt1 | contig 33976 bp, 27 predicted proteins | sample IncBWC12MmetaG_FD_160121 | JGI IMG/M metagenome (GOLD analysis project Ga0210394, IMG submission 160121) | Forest soil microbial communities from Barre Woods Harvard Forest LTER site, Petersham, Massachusetts, United States - Inc-BW-C-12-M | ecosystem: Environmental > Terrestrial > Soil >... | reverse complement strand
TTGTTCGGATTCTTGAACATGTGCGGCGGGATCAGTTCCTTCATCTTCTCGACCATGGCGCGGCCACGGCCCTCGGCGCGCTGGCGGTGCACCAGCATCGACAGCGCATCGACCGGCTCGTTGTTGACCAGGATCTGCATCTTGACGAGATCGGCGGGCTTGTAGTCGGTGAGATGATAGTCGAACGAGGCATAGCCTTTTGAAACCGACTTCAGGCGGTCGTAGAAATCGAACACCACTTCGTTGAGCGGCAGTTCGTATTTCACCATGGCGCGGTTGCCCACGTAAGTGAGCTCTTTCTGCGCGCCGCGCCGGTCCTGGCAGAGCTTGAGCACGCTGCCGAGATATTCGTCCGGCGTGAGGATCGTGGCCTCGATCCACGGCTCCTCGATCTCGGCGATCTTCACGACGTCGGGCATGTCGATCGGGTTGTGGATCTCGATCACCTGCCCGTCGGTAAGGTGCATCTTGTAGATCACCGAGGGTGCGGTCGCGATCAGGTTGAGATCGAATTCGCGTTGCAGCCGTTCCTGGATGATCTCGAGGTGCAACAGGCCGAGGAAGCCGCAGCGAAAGCCGAAGCCGAGTGCCGCCGAGGTTTCCATCTCGAACGAGAAGCTGGCGTCGTTGAGCCGCAGTTTTCCCATCGCCGCGCGCAGCGTCTCAAAATCGTCGGCATCGACCGGGAACAGGCCGCAGAACACGACAGGGATTGCCGGCTTGAAGCCCGGCAGCATGTCGGTCACCGGCTTGCGGTCGTCGGTGATGGTGTCGCCCACTCTGGTGTCGGCCACCTCCTTGATCGCGGCCGTGATGAAGCCGATCTCGCCGGGGCCGAGCTCCTCGATCTGCTGCATCTTCGGGGTGAAGAAGCCGACCCGCTCGATATCGTAGGCGGCGTTGGTGCCCATCATCCGGATGCGCTGGCCCTTCTTCAGCACGCCGTCGACGATCCGCACCAGCACCACGACGCCGAGATAGACGTCGTACCAGCTATCGACCAGCAGCGCCTTCAGCGAGGCGTCGCGGTCGCCTTTCGGCGGCGGCAGCCGGTGCACGATGGCTTCCAGCACCTCGTCGATGCCAAGCCCGGTCTTTGCCGAGATCATGACCGCGTCGGATGCGTCGATGCCGATCACATCCTCGATCTGCTGCTTGACCTGGTCCGGTTCCGCGGCCGGCAGGTCGATCTTGTTCAGCACCGGCACGATCTCGTGGCCGGCGTCGAGCGCGTGGTAGACGTTGGCGAGTGTCTGCGCCTCGACGCCCTGACTGGCGTCGACCACGAGCAGCGAGCCTTCGCAGGCGGCCAGCGAGCGCGAAACCTCATAGGCGAAGTCGACATGGCCGGGGGTGTCGATCAGGTTGAGGGTATAGGTCTTGCCGTCCCTGGCCGAATAGGTCAGCCGCACGGTCTGCGCCTTGATGGTGATGCCGCGCTCGCGCTCGATATCCATGGAATCGAGCACTTGTTCCTTCATCTCGCGCGCCTGCAGGCCCCCGGTGGTCTGGATCAGACGGTCGGCCAGCGTCGATTTGCCATGGTCGATATGCGCAACGATGGCGAAGTTGCGGATGTTGGAAACAGGGATGGATGTCATGGGCGCGGGATAGCATTCGCCTCCCCGTGCGGCAACCATATTACGCCAATTTAACGGCGCTTCTTCACGCCAAGCTGATTCCACTTATGTGAAAAACGCGCTACGCAAAAGTGCCGCCGATTTGAAGTTCCTGCACGGATTGCCGCGGGTCTACCCGAGGCACTTCAAAATCGAAAAGCGGCACCAGAACCAAAGCTTTGCTCGTGCCCTTGCCTTCCGAAGTTCGTGTAAGGGGTGCCGCGATGGCTTACGAACATTGGAAAGAGGGCACGAGGCGCATGTCACCCGCATCATTTTCGCCCGCTTCCTCGCCCGCGCGCCGGCGGCCAGGCCGCCGACAAAGCCTTCGCCGGCTCGCGGCGTGGCTGGTGGCGTCGGCGTCCGATCGCAAGGCGGCGCCTTGGCTGGTGGTCGGCTTTGCCGCGGCCCATGCGGTGCTCTGGACCTTCATCCTGATCGATCTCAAGGCGGCGCAGGACGTCCACATGGATGTCGCCGAAGCCTTCGCCTGGGGCCAGAAATTCCAGCTCGGCTATGGCAAGCACCCGCCGTTGGCGGGCTGGGTGGCCGGTCTGTGGTTCAGATTGTTTCCGGTCGCCGATTGGTCGACTTATGCGCTGGCGATGGCGACGCTGGCTTGCGGGCTGGTGATCTCGTGGCTGATCGCCTTGCGCGTGGTCGACTACCGCCGCGCGTTTTTCGTCGTGGTGATGCTCGCGCTCTATCCGATCTTCAATTTCAAGGGCTTTAAATATAATCCCGATCTGCTCCAGCTCGTGACGCTGCCGCTGCTGGTGCTGGCCTATCTGAACGCGTTCGAGAAGCGCACCGCGCGCGCGGGTCTGTGGCTTGGCCTCGCCGGCGCGCTGGCGCTGATGACGAAATACTGGGTGCTGACCATGATCGGCGCGGTCGGTCTGGCCGCGCTGATTCATCCTGACCGGTTGAAGTTCCTGCGCTCGCCCGCGCCGTGGGTAGCCATCGTTGTGGCGGTCGTCGCGATGATTCCGCATTTGATATGGCTCCGGGACGTGGATTTCGTGCCGCTGACCTATGCCGGTGACGTCTATGGATTGACGAGCCGCGCGCAGAGCGCCGCACTCGTGCTTGGTTATGTCAGCCACAATCTGGCGCTGCTCGCCGTGCCGGTGGGGCTGGCGGGGCTTGCGTTGGCCGGGGCGGCTTTGCTGCGCCGCCCTTCGGCGGTGTGGGCGCGCATCTGGTCGCGCGGCGCAAACCCCGGCGTCAATCGATCCCAGGCGCTCAATATCTGGATCATCCAGATCGTGGTCGCGGTCGGGCCACCGCTGGGTGCCTTGATCTTCACGGTCTATATGAAGACCGATTGGGGCATCTCGCTGTTCTTTCTGACCCCGCTGGCGCTGGTTGCGATCCCCGCGTTGCGCGTTCAGAAGATGGCGTTGTTTCGCATCACCGCGATCTGGCTTCTGCTCACGCTGGCCACGCTTGTCGCCTCGCCCTATATCGCCGCCCGCGAGATGGCGGAAAATCCCAATGCCGCGTCGAGCTATGGCGCGCGCTCCCAGCTTGCCCGCGAGCTGACGCAGGAATGGCACACGCGTTTCCACTCGCGATGGGCGGTGGTCGCGGGCACGACGGAGGTCGGCGAGCCGATGACGTTTTACAGCCCGGATCATCCGGCGCCGTTCACGCCCGGCGAAGTCTGGTCGTCGGGGTTGACCTCGCTCGACGAAGCCAGGCGGCTCGGCTTCATCGGCATCTGCGATACCTCGGACGGACGGCTGCCGGCGTGCGAGGCGTGGATGGCGGCCAACGGCAAGGACGCCGAGCAGGTTGCGATGACCACGCAGCGTTTCTTCCGCGGCCACCCCGGGCCGTCGATCACCTGGAAGGTCTACATCGTGCCGCCGGCGAAGTAGTCGACAACATCCCACGCCGGCCTGATGGTTCGAGACGCGCCGCGATACGGCGCTCCTCACCATGAGGGTTTAGAGGACCCCATCCTCCAGGAGCGCGCTTGCGCGCGTCTCGAAGGATGAAGCCACCTCACCCAATCACATATTCTCTTCGTTGAACTTGCCGGCGACCAGTTCGGTGATCGCGTCGATGGCGGCTTGCGCTTCCGGGCCGATCGCCGAGACCACAATCGATGTGCCGGGCCCTGCCGACAGCATCATCAGTCCCATGATCGAGGTGCCGCCGACGGTCTCGCTGCCTTTCGTCACCCACACTTCGGCGTTGAAGCGCTCGACCATCTGCACGAACTTTGCGGAAGCGCGCGCGTGGAGGCCGCGTTTGTTGATAATCGGAAGTTCGCGGGAAACGGCGCCCGCCGGGATATTTGGTCGGGGAACGCTGTCCGGCGACGCATCGTCGTCGCTCATTTGCCGGCGAGGACCCGGCTGGCAATGGTCACATATTTGCGGCCGGCTTCCTGGGCCATGGCAATGGCGTCGGGTAGTGAGCGTTCTTCACGGACCTTGGCAAGTTTCACGAGCATGGGAAGATTGATCCCAGCGAGCACTTCCACTTTCGGGCGGCTCATGCAGGAGATCGCGAGATTGGACGGCGTGCCACCGAACATGTCGGTAAGGATGGCGACGCCATCTCCACTGTCGACGCGATTCACCGCTTCGATAATGTCGCTTCGGCACAGATCGGAATCATCCTCTGCCCCGATCGTGACGGCTTCAATTTGTTTTTGCGGACCCATGACATGTTCCAGCGCCGCCTTGAACTCGTCGGCAAGGCGCCCATGGGTCACAAGTACTAGACCAATCATCGAAAACTCCTCGCGGGTGCTTTTGGTGCACCGCACGAACGCGCCACTTTGACCATCCAGAGCCCCCGCGCAAGAGGGGATCGTCGCCATTCTCCCGGAAATTATCGGAGGGGAAGGGAGTCTGCGCCGGTCTATTCGGTCGCGATAGTGGAATGGATATGGTTACCAATTCCCTTCGAACAATCCGCCGACGGATGAGGGGAAGATGAATTCGCGGTCATGGTAAGGGCGGCGATCACCAAGGGAAGCCCGGTAAGGCCAAGGCCCACGGGAATTCGAGGTATTATAATACCTATGATTTCTGCCTGGAGGGCTTCGGGTGGCGGCATCCGCTCGGCATCGCGGGCGTCGAGATCGGCCACCAGGCCGACGACAGCCTCATGGGCGAAGTCGCAGCGGCGAATACCGAGCCCGCGAATTTCGATCAGGCCCGCCAGGGCAGGCGCCGGCCTGACGATGAGCTGGCTCTCGCTCGCTCCGAGATGGACGCGGTCATCACCAATGAGCATGGCCGGTGCGATTTGCCCGGCGCGTCCGGCCAGAATGAGATCGAAGGCGAGACGTGACTTGCCGGATCCCGAGGGTCCTCGGATCAGCACTGCACGATTTCCCACCAGCACCGCGGAGGCATGGATGCTGGTGCCGCCGACATTCGTCATGGCGCCGGCAGCCTGACCACAAAGCGCGCGCCCGCGACGGTTGCCTCACCATCCACGCCTGGCGGGCCCGCGCGATTCTCGGCCCATATCCGTCCACCGTGGGCCTCGACGATCTGTTTTGAGATCGATAGTCCGAGACCCGAATTCTGCCCAAACCCCTGGTGCGGCCGGTCGGTATAGAAGCGTTCGAAGATCCGCTCCAGCGCGTCTTCGCGAATCCCCGGCCCGTCATCATCGACGACGATTTCAATGTCCAATCGCACGCGCCGGCAAACGATCCTGACCTTGCTGCTGCCTTCGGAAAATGATTGGGCGTTGGACAAAAGGTTGGAGATCACCTGTCCGAGCCGCGAATCGTGACCCGAGACCGAGAAGGTGTCGTGGGAGCCTCGTCCTTCGAAGCGGAGCTCGACGGCGATATTGTTGCCGCGCCGGGTTTCATTCGCCACCGAAGCAAGCGCGGTCAGAAGACGGCGAAGATCGACCGATGTCATATCCTGCCGCTGAAGTTCGGCATCGAGGCGGCTGGCGTCGGAAATGTCGGAAATCAGCCGGTCGAGCCGCTTGACGTCGTGCTCGATCACCGCGAGCAATCGCGAGCGGCTGTGTTCGTTGCGCGCCAGCGGCAGCGTTTCCACCGCGGAGCGCAGCGAGGTCAACGGGTTCTTCAGCTCGTGGGCGACATCGGCTGCGAACATCTCGATCGCCTCGATGCGGTTATAGAGCGCGTCGGTCATGTCGCGCAGCGCGCCGGAGAGGTGGCCAATCTCGTCGCGGCGGCGGGTGAAATCGGGAATCTCCACGCGGGTCCTGATGCGCCGCCGGACGCGCTCGGCGCTGTCGGCAAGCCGGCGCACCGGGCCGGCGATGGTGCTCGCCAGCAGCAATGACAGGACGATCATGACAGCGGAAGCGACGCCGCCGACTTTCAAAATCGCAAGGCGCTCGGCGGTCACCATCTGGTCGATATCGTCGCCCTGGGTCGACAGCATCAGCGCGCCATGGATCGCGCGGAAGCGTTGTACCGGGACCGCGACCGAAACGATAACTTCGCCGCGGTCGTTGACACGCACCATGCTGCTCTTCTGGCCGTTCAGGGAGTGTGCGACCTCCTGGTAGCCATTGCCGTTCTCGGGCCCGAGCTCGCGATAGAGCGGCAGGTCGCCGCGATTGAGCCAGGTACGGATGGCGATCATCGTCCGCTCGGCGATGTTGGGTTTCTCCACCGACGGTGGCGGCAGTTCGAAGCGCAGCACGTCGCCGCGGCCGTAGAGACTGCGGCTGTCGAGAATGAGGCCGCCGTCGCGGTCGTAGATGCGGGCGCGGGTCTTGGTCGGAGAAATCAGCCGGCGCAGCACAGGTGCGACGCGCTCCGGGTTGATCGGAAAATCGAGTCCGGAATATTCGTCCGGCGCGCCGTAGGTTTCACCGGGTTTCAGATCCTGCAGCCGGTCGGGATCGATGGTGATGGTATTGGTCTCGACCGTTGCCGATGCCGCGATCGCGCCGGCGATGATCTCGGCCTGCACCAAAAGGCTTTGCGCCCGCGCGTCGATCAGACCGGCACGGAACTGCGAAAGATAGAGAATGCTCGCCACCAAAGCGAGGAGGCCCGCAATATTGAGTGAAACGATGCGACGGGTAAGGCTGGAAAAGCTGAGGGCGAAAAAGAACTGACCGACTCGGCGCAGCCAGTCGAGCGGCCGCTGCCAGCGCGGCACCGGCGGGCTCTCGGTCGCAACGGTATCCAGCACGAGGGACGACGAAGCGTCCTCGGCATTCAGGCTTGGGTCAGGGTGGGTTCGATCAAGCAATGGCCAAAACCGCCGATTGTTTCAAAATGTTCCCGCGATGCTTATTGCCTTGGCATTCTCTCGGCATCCCCCTGGGCATCCTATCCGAGATGCGCGGCGGCGTCAGTTTACAAACCGCCGTGAAGGACTCGCCGGTCAGGTTTCCTTGAAGCGATATCCCACGCCATAGAGGGTCTCGATCATCTCGAAATCATCGTCCACGACCTTGAACTTCTTGCGCAGCCGCTTGATGTGGCTGTCGATGGTGCGATCGTCGACATAGACCTGGTCGTCGTAAGCCGCGTCCATCAGGGCGTTGCGGCTTTTCACGACGCCCGGGCGCGTCGCCAGCGCCTGCAGGATGAGAAATTCCGTCACCGTCAAGGTTACCGGCTCGTTCTTCCAGGTGCAGGTGTGACGCTCCGGATCCATCCGCAGCAGGCCGCGGTCGAGCGCCTTGGCGTCGGTTTCCTTCGGCACGGCGGTGGGGTCCTTCGGCGCGGCGCGTCGCAGCACGGCCTTGACGCGCTCGACCAGCAGGCGTTGCGAGAACGGCTTGCGGATGAAATCGTCGGCGCCCATTTTGAGGCCGAACAATTCATCGATCTCCTCATCCTTGGAGGTCAGAAAAATCACCGGCAGATCGGATTTCTGCCGCAGCCGCCGCAGCGTCTCCATGCCGTCCATGCGCGGCATCTTGATGTCGAGGATGGCAAGGTCCGGCGGGCTGGTCCTGAAGCCGTCAAGGGCCGACGCGCCATCCGTATAGGTCATGATGCGATAGCCTTCGGCCTCAAGCGCAATCGAGACGGATGTGAGAATGTTGCGGTCGTCATCGACCAGGGCGATTGTGGGCATGAGCCTGCTTTCAGGTACTGGTACAGGTTGCTGAAACGGCGGCTAATTCGGGTGATGCGCCGCATAACTGGGCTTCGAACGTGGTCAACGAGCAACGCAAGCTGGGCTGAAGTGTGACCGAGTTCCGTGAGGGCGCCTCGTCCGACGAAGCGCCCCGAGCCATATGAAGGTCCGTTTACCCGAAAAAAGGCCTTCATTGCAACAGGATAACAAGGAAATATCGATGCAATTGACCCCCGATTTCGATCCCGGAAAGGTGGCCCGGTCATTACTTCGACGCAGTCGGCAGGGGGCGTTGGCGACCCTGATGGCTGGCAGCGGCGATCCCTATTGCTCGCTGGTGAATGTCGCAAGCCACCCCGACGGCTCGCCCATCCTGCTGATTTCACGCCTGGCGGTGCACACGCGAAACCTCCTCAGCGATGCCAGGGTTTCCTTGATGCTGGACGAGCGGGCCGAAGGCGACCCGCTGGAGGGGTCGCGGATCATGCTGGCGGGCCGGGCCGAGGAGGCCGTAGCCGCCGATCTGGAAATCGTGCGCCGCCGCTACCTCAACGCCCATCCTTCCGCGGAGGCCTTCGTCGATTTCAAGGATTTCCTCTTCTTCCGAATCCGGCCGAGCGGCACGCATCTTGTGGCCGGTTTCGGGCGAATCGTCGACCTGAAACCGGAACAGTTTCTCACCGATATTTCCGATGCGAGCGCGCTCATGGAAGCCGAGGAGAGTGCCATCGACCACATGAACGCCGATCATCGTGACGCCACTCAGCTCTACGCGACGAGGCTGCTCGGCGCAGAACCGGCGGATTGGCGCTGCACCGGGTGCGATCCCGATGGGATCGACCTGCAGGCCGGGGCTCAGACGTTGCGGCTGGATTTTCCGGAGCGGGTGACCGGGCCCGGAGAGTTGCGCAAGATGCTGGTCAGGCTTGCGGAAGAGGCCCGGACCAAGCAATAGCGGCGGCGGCAAATTGTGCGCCGCAATAGGATACCGGAGCAGGTATGGGCCCGGATCGCGCGCGATTTCGCTGAAAACCCGTCCTGGCGCGTCAAGCTCGCACTTGCAGCACCTGATCTTGAGCCGGCGCAACCAGCGGCCATCCCAATAAACCAAATTCAAACGGATCGGCTTGGCAAGCGCCGCGTTCATCAATAATAGGTCGCCGGACCTGGGCCGGAAGGCTATATTGAAATGAAGGTACCGCGACAGAGGCGCGTCTGGCGGCATTCGCGCGATCGAGATACGCGGGTTCGAGGAGGATTTTTCCGTGCAAGAGACGGGTATACGCAACGGTGCCTTCGGCGCCGATAAATTCGGCTTAAAAAAACTCAAGGGCGTGAACTGGAACTTTGGCGCGCCGCAGCTTTATGAGCATGCGCTGGCTAACGGCGAAGCCGTGCTTTCCGCCGACGGCGCGTTGTGCGCGGATACCGGCGACTTCACCGGCCGCAGTCCCAAGGACAAGTTCACGGTTCGGGATGGCACGACCGACAAGAACATGTGGTGGGCCGGCAACCAGCCGATCACCGCAGAACAGTTCGAAGCGCTCTATGCCGATTTCCTCAAGCACACCGAAGGCATGACGCTGTTCGCGCAGGACCTTTACGGCGGCGCCGATCCGAGCTTTCGGATCAAGACCCGGGTCTTCACCGAACTCGCCTGGCATTCGCTGTTCATCCGCACGCTCTTGATCCGCCCGGAGCGATCCGAGCTGGAGGATTTCGTGCCAGAGCTGACCATCATCGATATCCCGAGCTTCCGCGCCGATCCCAAACGTCACGGCGTGCGCTCGGAGAACGTGGTCGCGATCGATTTCGCCCGCAAGATCGTCCTGATCGGCGGGTCTTATTATGCCGGCGAGATGAAGAAGTCGGTGTTCACCACGCTGAACTATTATCTGCCCGAGCGCGGCGTGATGCCGATGCACTGTTCCGCCAATGTCGGACCTGCCGGCGATGCCGCGATCTTCTTCGGTCTGTCCGGTACGGGCAAGACCACGCTGTCGGCCGATCCGAAGCGCACGCTGATCGGCGACGACGAGCACGGCTGGGGCAAGGACGGCATCTTCAACTTCGAGGGTGGCTGCTACGCCAAATGCATCAAGCTGTCGCAGGAAGCCGAGCCCGAGATTTTTGCCGCCAGCAAGCGCTTCGGCGCGGTGCTGGAGAACGTCGTGCTCGACGGGCACACAAGGGTGCCGGATTTCGACGACGGCTCGAAGACCGAGAACACCCGCTCGGCCTATCCGCTCGATTTCATCCCCAACGCCTCGCGCACCGGCCGCGCCGGCCACCCGAAGAACGTGGTGATGCTGGCGGCGGATGCGTTCGGCGTGCTGCCGCCGATCGCGAAACTGACGCCGGCGCAGGCGATGTATCACTTCCTGTCCGGCTACACCGCGAAGGTCGCGGGCACCGAACGTGGTCTTGGCAACGAGCCGCAGCCGGAATTTTCGACCTGCTTCGGCTCGCCCTTCCTGCCGCTCGACCCTTCGGTTTACGGCAACATGCTGCGCGAGCTGATCGCCCGGCATAACGTCGATTGCTGGCTGGTCAACACCGGCTGGACCGGCGGCAAATATGGCGCCGGCAGCCGGATGCCGATCAGGGTGACCCGCGCGCTGCTGACGGCGGCGCTCGACGGTTCGCTGCGCAATGTGGGATTCCGCACCGACAAGTATTTCGGTTTTGCGGTCCCGACCGCGTTGCCGGGCCTGCCGAGCGAGATTCTCAATCCGGTCAATACCTGGAAGGACAAGGCCGAGTTCGACAAGACCGCGCGCGCGCTGGTCGGCATGTTCCAGAAGAATTTTGCGAAATTCGAAGCCCAGGTCGACGCCGACGTCCGCGCCGCCGCACCCGAGGTGAAACTCGCGGCGGAGTGAGTTCGCAAGTCATGACCAATCAAAGGGCGGCCGCGAGGCCGCCCTTTTTGTTGTGCGGCGCTACTGCATCGTCGTCAGTGCGAGCCAACGGGTCGCGCGAACGCGCGCCCGATGACAGGCTCCGCGAAGCAATCCAAAATACGACGAAAAAAGTGTGGATTGCTTCGTCGCTCTCGCCCTCGCAATGACGGTGAGTTGAGCGCGATTGGGTTCAACCGATCGCCCCGCGTTGCCCGCCCGCCGCCTGCAGCGCTGGCGGCAAGGTGCCGTGCACCGGCACGTTCCAGATATCGTGCGCATATTCGCGGATGGTGCGATCGGATGAGAACCACGGCATCCGCGCGACGTTGAGGATAGAGGCCCGCGTCCATGCCGGGACCACCTGCCAGCGGACGTCGATGCCGCGCTGGGCCGCGTAATAGGCATCGAAATCCGCACTCACCATGTAGTGATCGAGATGACGAAGCGCATGCGCAACCGATTCAAACCGGGTCGGATCGTCGGGCGAGAATTCGCCGCTCCCGATTGCGTTGATCGCGCGCGATAATTGCGGTGACCGCCGGATCACGTCGGTGGCGTCGAGTCCCTGCTTGCGCCGCACCACCACGTCCATCGCCTCCATCCCGAAGATCGCGATGTTTTCCGCGCCGACTTGGTCGCGGATTTCGATATTGGCGCCGTCGAGCGTGCCGATGGTCAGCGCGCCGTTCAGCGCGAGTTTCATGTTGCCGGTGCCCGAGGCCTCCATGCCCGCGGTCGATATCTGCTCCGAAAGATCGGCGGCGGGAATGATCACTTCCGCTAGGCTGACATTGTAGTCCGGGAGGAACGCGATGTTCAGGCGTCCGGCGATAACGGGGTCGTTGTTGACGACCTCGGCGACGTCGTTGATCAGCTTGATGATCAGCTTGGCGTAGCGATAGCTCGCGGCCGCCTTGCCGGCGAAGATTTTGACACGCGGCACCCAGTTGGCTTGCGGGTTGTCCTTGATCGCGTGATAGAGCGCGATGGCTTCCAGGATGTTGAGCAGCTGCCGCTTGTATTCGTGGATGCGCTTGATCTGGACGTCGAACAGCGCGGCCGGGTCGGCCTGGATGTTGAGGCGCTCGCCGATCAGCCGCGCCAGCGCGACCTTGTTGTGGTGCTTGACGTTGCGGAACGCGTCCTGAAACGCGGTGTCGCCGGCGTGCGCCTCGAGATGCGAAAGCTGGGTGGGATCGTCGAGCACGGCCTCGCCGCAGACCTCGCGCAACAGCTCGGTCAGCTTCGGATTGGCCAGCATCAACCAGCGGCGGAAGGTGATGCCGTTGGTCTTGTTGGTGATGCGGCCGGGATAAAGATGGTTGAGGTCGTGGAATACGGTCTCCTTCATCAGTTCGGAATGCATCGCCGAGACGCCGTTGATGCGGTGGGAGCCTACGAACGCCAATTGCCCCATCCGCACCCGGCGGCAGGACCTCTCGTCGATCAGCGAAACCGAGGCGCGGAAGTCGACGTCGCCCGGACAGCGCGCATCCGCGAGCGCCAGATGCGCGACATTGATGCGGTAGATGATTTCCATATGGCGCGGCAACAGCCGCTGGAACAGATCGACCGGCCAGGTCTCGAGCGCTTCCGGAAGTAACGTATGATTGGTATAGGACAGCGTGTCGACCGTGATCTTCCACGCATCCTCCCAGCGGATGTTGTGAAGATCGACCAGAATGCGCATCAGCTCGGTGACGGCGAGACTCGGATGGGTGTCGTTGAGTTGCACGGCGGCTTTCGACGCCAGCCCGCGCAGTTGTCCGTCCGACGCCAGGTGACGCTGCACCAGATCCTGCAACGAGGCCGCGACGAAGAAATATTCCTGGCGCAGCCGCAGCTCGCGGCCGGCCGGGCTCTCGTCGTTCGGATACAGGAACTTGCAGATCGATTCGGCGCGCGCCTCCTCGGCGCTGGCGCCGAGATAGTCGCCGGTGTTGAAGACGTCGAGCTTGAGCGGATCGGGCGAGCGCGCCGACCACAGCCGCAACGCGTTGACGTGCTGGCCGCGCCATCCGACGATCGGGGTGTCGTAGGCGACCGCCTGCACGGTTTCCGCCGGCTGCCAGATCGCGTGGTCAGACCCCTTCAGCTCGACGTGTTCGACGCCGCCGCCGAAATGCACATGATAGACCACTTCCGGCCGCTGGAATTCCCACGGGTTGCCGAAGCTCAGCCACTCGTCGGGATATTCCTGCTGCCAGCCCTGCGCGATGATCTGGCGGAACAGGCCGAAATCGTAGCGGATGCCATAGCCGATCGCGGGGATCGCGAGCGTCGCCATGCTTTCCATGAAGCACGCCGCGAGCCGCCCGAGGCCGCCATTGCCGAGCGCCGCATCCGGCTCGCATTTGCGCAACTCCGAGAGGCCGACGCCGAGATCGCCGAGCGCCGCCTCGAACACCGCGAGCAGCCCCATATTGTTGAGGGCATCGGTGAACAGACGCCCGATCAGGAATTCCAGCGAGAGGTAATAGACCCGCTTGCGGCCGGCGTCGTAGCTCTGCTTTTCCGCCGTCAGCCAGCGGTGCACGATGCGGTCGCGCAGCGCTAGCGCAGCCGCCTTGTACCAGTCATGCTTGGTCGCCATGCCGGCGTCCTTGCCGATGGCGAGCCGCAGCTTGGCGAGAATGGCGCTCTTGATCTCCGCCAGCGCCAGCTCATCGACAGGCTGACCCTGCGCCGGAAAATTCACGGGATATGATGGGTCTGCCAAAACTCGAATCCTGCAGCTATTGTATAACGAAACCATACCCGCGTTGCGAGCCGATCGAAACCCGGGGGAGGCTCGATTGTGCAACGCATGCATGGCTTTTATGCGAGGACCGGGCCGATTTGGTCGGGAATGCGTCGCGTTCAGCGGGGTGTTTGGGGTGTCCCGATCTGTCGACGGTGGCCAGATGAGGTTCGCAACGATGCGTCTGTTGCTGATCGCTGTTTTTGCATGGTGGTTGACAACCGAGTCTCAAGCCGCCTGCGTCTGCCGCTGTATCGATGGCGAGATGCAGCCTCTTTGCGAGAGCTCGGTTGACGTGCCGCCGATTTGTCCAGTCACGGTCTGCGCCATGGTCCCGCCCGCGGTCCGGCCAATCCAGCCGCTCGGGCTTCCGCCGCTCGGGACCTCGCAATGTTCGCAGCGGCAAGTTCTCAACCCAGCCACCCGTCAATACGAATGGCGCAGCGTCTGCAATTAGCGTTGTGGTTTCGAAGCCAAGGAACAAATTAAGAACACTTTAGCAAGTCTTTGATATATCGTAGTGATTCGGCGCACAGCCGACACAACATCTAGGGTCTATCCGAGATTTCGAGGACTACATGTCCACCATCGCCTTCGATCAATTCGCGCTCACCCGTATCGCCGACTTCGCCCGCACGCTGTCGCGGCTGCATCGGACCTCCCGCCGCCAGCTCGTCGACGACGACGCGATCGACCGGGAATTTGGCGCCGTCTGTCAATCGGTGTGGGGCTACACCACAGACGATTTCAGCGACGAGCTGTTTTCCGACGCCGACCACGCCTTTCTGGATTCGCTCGATGAGGCGCATGCGCGCATCTTCGCCGCCGAACATGGTTACGACCTCGTCGACGACGAGGGCATGCTGACCGACTGGTGGGGCTATTGCTGGATGATCCTCGCCGAGAAACGCGGCCTGCTGACGCCGGAAAACCGCGCGGCGGCGCGGGCGCAGATCGAGGAGAAATATCTGTCGGCGCCGAATGTCATCGGCGTCATCATCGGGCGCTAAATTTTCCGCAAGGTCCTCCTCCTGAGGAGCCGCGTTCACGCGGCGTCTCGAAGGATGGCCGCGGGTTCAGCTGTGGTCTCATGGTTCGAGACGCGCGAAGCCGCGCTCCTCAGAGGGTCAAAAAAATTGATCAGTTCACTTCCGCGCGTTTCGCTCGCGCCGAGAACGATTTCGGCACCGACGTCGCGGGCAGCACGATGTCGCGGGCGCTCTCGGCCAGCGGCACGTCACTGGCGACCGTTTCCGCGGCCACCGGCGCCACCTTCATCTCGCCGAGCCGGGCACGCGCCTCGGCGGTCAGGCCGGGATAGGAGGCAACCGGGGTGAATTCCGCGGTCTGGTTGTTGCCGACCTTGACGCCGGAATAGGCCACGAGCCCGTTGGTGGTCGCGATCACGTCGCCGGGACGCAGCGAGGTATCGAGCGTCAGGTCGACCGGCGCCAGGCCTGCGGCGTCGCGGCCATTGCAGGTGCAGTCGGCGCGCAGCGCCTTTCGATAGGCGAAGGCGTTCTCGCTCTCGGCATAGCGCTCGCCGGTGGTGGTCATGGCGCTGTCGATATGGCTGCCGAAGAAAACCCTGGTCGGGCTTGCCGGGCAAAACGCCTGGCACATCTGCACGGGCGTGGCGTTGCCGCGCGCCAGCGGGAAATACTTGCCATCGCAGCTGCGTACGCAAAAGGCGGGGCCGCCCACGGAAGCGACCGGCCGTGGCAGCGGCGCGGGCTGCTGGTTCTGGCCGAACGGATCGGCGAAGAAGTTCGCCAGCGGCTGTTGCTTCTGGAAAGCGCCGAAAAACGCGTCGAACAGGCCTTCCGCCGACGCCCCGCGCGGCGCCAGCGCGAGCGAACTGGCAAGCGCCGCGGCGACAACGAGGATGATGCGCCGCCGCATGCGCTGATAAGGCAACTCTGTACGCAACGCTTACTCCACCCCACGCCACAAACTCTGCCGCGGCAAGTTGTACCCACGGCGCTGCTCACATTAGAGCGGGATGGTAAACGAGCTATGAGCAAGCGGTGGATGGGGAGAAAGAAAGTGCTGTTCGGGTCAGTACAAAATGTCTCGTCATGGCCGGGCATAGCAGTTCGAAGGACGGCGTCGCTTCCGCTCGCCTGTGCCAGGCCATCCACGCCTTGTTTCGCCGGCTCGGCAAGAAAGACGTGGATGCCCGTGACAAGCACGGGCATGACGATGGACTGACTGCGCTATGCTAGCCCGCTCAATCCTTCAAGAACTCGCTCGCCTTGTAGAGCGAGCGAAACGCAAGGCCGGCCTGTGCAAAAGTTTCGCTGGCGCCTTCTTCGCGGTCCACCATGGTCAGGACCAGCGCCACTACGCCGCCGGCATCGCGCGCCGCTTCCACCGCCTTCAGCGCCGACTCGCCTGTGGTGGTGACGTCCTCGACGATCACCACGCGCTTGCCCTGCAGGCTCTCGCCTTTCGCCAGGCCCTCGACCGCAAGCCTTGCGCCGTGCTCCTTCGGCTTCTTGCGCACGAAGAAGGCCGCGATAGGATGGCCCTTGATCCAGGAGAGTTGCGCGACCGCGCCCGCGAGCGGCACCGCGCCCATCTCGAGCCCCCCGACATAATCCAGGCCGTCGTCCTTCAGCGCCTCATAGGCCAGTTCCGCGAGCAGAGCCGCGCCTTCCGGATCGAGCATGGTTGGCTTGAGGTTGAAATAGAAATTACTGGTGCGGCCCGAGGCCAGGGTGATTTCGCCGCGGCCGAAGGAGCGCTTGCGGATGATCTCGGCGAGGCGGGCGCGGGAGGCTGATTTGGACAAGGTGTTCTCTCGTGTGGGGAGCGCAATCTATCGGCGGACGGCCGCACATTCCAGAGCGGAACCTGTGCCGTCAACAGAGCAGGCCATGCGCACGGTCTGCTCCCTCTCCCGCTTGCGGAGAGGGCTGGGGCGGGGGTGGTGCCGTAGTAACGGAGCCGATACGCGCGGAGAGACTTTCCCCACCCGCCGCGCGCAAGCGGGAGAGGTAAGGAGCAGCCTTTGCCGCGGGAAATTGGCGATGCTACAGACGCTCCCGCCCGCAACGCCCGAGAGACAGAAAATGACCATTGAACTGCACACCTGGAACACGCCGAACGGCCGCAAAATCTCAGTCGCTCTGGAAGAGATGGGCCTGCCTTACAAGGTTTTCCCGGTCAACATCACCAAGGGCGAGCAGATGGCGCCCGATTTTCTTAGGCTCAGCCCCAACAACAAGATTCCGGCGATCGTCGATCCCGATGGACCGGGCGGCAAGCGCGTCAGCATGTTCGAGTCCGGCGCGATCCTGCTCTATCTCGGCGAGAAGACCGGAAAATTCCTGCCCGCACCCCTGATCGAGCGCATTCCCGTCTATGAATGGCTGATGTGGCAGATGGGCGGCTTTGGCCCGATGCCGGGGCAGGTGCACCACTTCATTGCGCTGGAAAACGAGCAGGAGCGCGCCTATGGCCTGAAGCGCTTCATGGCCGAGACGCGGCGGCTCTACGGCGTGCTGGATCGCCGCCTGGGGACCCGCGAATTCGTCGCCGGCGCGCTGTCGGTCGCCGATTTCGCGATCCTGGGCTGGGCCTGGCGGCATCAACGCCACAAGGTGGAGTTTTCGGATTTTCCCCATGTCGGCCGCTGGTACGACGCCATGATGGCGCGGCCCGGCGTCAAGCGCGGCATGGAAGCGAAACTGGATTGAGGTTTTCCCTTTCCCGACGCAAAATTGCCGTCGCCCGGCTTGACCGGGCGATCCAGTACGCCGTGACCTCTTTTATTGAGCACTGCGGCCGAATGCGGCGCGTGGCGTGGCGACAGCCTCGTCTCACGCCCGCCGCGTTTCCAGCGCCATCCGCACCGCGAGCCCGGCGAGCACGGTGCCCATCAGCCAGCGCTGGAGCAACAGCCAGGTCGGCCGCGTGCCGAGGAAGAGCGCGATGGATCCTGCCGCAAGCGCGATCATCGCATTGACGCTGACGCTGATCACGGTCTGGATCGACCCGAGCACCAGCGATTGCGTCAGCACGCTGCCCTGGGCCGGATCGATGAATTGCGGCAGCAGCGCCAGATACAGCATGGCGATCTTGGGGTTCAACAGATTAGTGAAAAAGCCCATCGCGAACAATTTGCGCGGGCCATCGACCCTCAGTTTCTTCACCTGAAAAGGCGAGCGGCCATTGGGCTTGACCGCCTGCCATGCCAGCCACAGCAGATACGCTGCGCCCGCAAGCCGCAGCGCGTCATAGGCGAAGGGCACCGCGAACAACAGCGCGGTGATGCCGAACGCCGCGCACAGCATATAGAACACAAAGCCAAGCGCGACGCCGCCGAGCGAAACGATGCCGGCCGCCGGTCCTTGCGTGATCGAGCGCGAGATCAGGTAGATCATGTTCGGCCCCGGCGTCAGCACCAGACCGAAAGAGACAAGCGCAAAGCCGAGCAGGGAGGTGAGGTGGGGCATGGGGAGACTCGTTGGCGGAGGTGCGCGTTGTTTAACGCGCGGAAGGCCGAGACGCCATTGCGTATTAGGCGGCGTTGGTGATCGGTTATTTCGGCGCGATTGGGGACGCGTGTCCCGGACGCGGTGCAGCGCGAAGCGGTGCTCCGCAGATCCGGGACCCACCACCACGTTGATGGGCCCCGGATCAGCAGCGCACCGCGCCGCAAGAGCGGCGCGCTGCGCAGCATCCGGGGAACGACACCTCGCTATTGGCCCCCGTCGCAATTGTCGCCCGCCCGCGCCCTGATCGCGCCGACAAACCTTTCCAGCGCGTCCCGCAGCGGCCCAGCGTATTCGGGATTTGCAGCGATGCTGTCGGCGTCGTTCGCTGTCCCCAGCAATGGCAGCGTAATCGAGGCGTCCTTGACCAAACGCGCCGACATCGTCTCAAGCGTGATTGTCAACGAGCTAAGCGCATGGGTCGCCCGCGGCGAGGTATTGATCAGCGCCACTGGCTTGCCCGGAAACTCCTCGCTGCCGACCAGCCAATCGAGCGCGTTCTTCATCACGCCGGAGACGCCGCGGGCGTATTCGGGGCTCGAGATCAGAAGTCCGTCGGCGGCGCCAATGACCGTCCGAAACCTGGCGACCTCCGCGGGAAGGCGCTCGGTTTCGAGATCGGAATTGAAGAAGGGAAGCTTGCCTATTCCCTCAAAAGGGTCGATCGCAACCCCGGCAGGCGCAAGTCGGCGGGCGGCCTGAAGCACCGAGGTGTTCAGCGAGGCGGCGCGAAGACTGCCGGAAATCGAAATAATCTTCATCGATCGTCTACGCCGAGCGGTTGCCGGGAGTTACCATTTCGAGGCGTCAATCAGGACGGGAATTAGTGCGCCTCGTCCCAATTATCGGCGGCGCGGGCATCGACATGCAGCGGCACCGAGAGCAGCACCGCCGGGAACGGCGCGTCCTGCATGGTGTGCTGCACCACCGGCAAGGTCGCGGCGACTTCGTCGTCGGGCACCTCGAAGATCAGCTCGTCGTGAACCTGCAACAGCATCTGCGCCGAGAGTTTTTTCTCGGCCAGCGCATCCTCCATCCGGATCATGGCGCGGCGGATGATGTCGGCCGCGGTGCCCTGAAGGCGCGCGTTGATCGCGGCGCGCTCGTTGAAGGAGCGGACCGAGGCGTTACTGGCCTTGATGTCGGGGTAGTGGCATTTCCTGCCGAACAAGGTCTCGACATAGCCGTGGCTGCGGCAGAAATCCCGCGTCTCGTCCATATAGGCGCGGATGCCCGGAAAGCGCTCGAAATATTTCTTGATATAGGCGGAGGCTTCCTCGCGGGCGATGCCGAGCTGGTTGGCAAGGCCGAACGCCGAGATGCCGTAGATGATGCCGAAATTGATCGCCTTCGCTCGGCGGCGCACCTCGCCCGGCATGTCCTTCACGGGAACGCCGAACATTTCGGATGCGGTCATGGCGTGGATGTCGAGCCCGTCGCGAAAGGCCTGCTTGAGCACGGGAATGTCGGCGATTTCAGCGAGTAGCCGCAATTCGATCTGCGAGTAATCCGCCGACACCAGTTTGTGGCCCGGCGTGGCGATGAAGGCGCGGCGGATTTTCCGGCCATCTTCGGTGCGCACCGGAATGTTCTGCAGGTTGGGCTCGTTCGACGACAGCCGGCCGGTGGTGGTCGCCGCCAGCGCATAGGTCGTGTGCACGCGATGGGTCTGCGGATGCACATAAGTCGGCAGCGCGTCGGTATAGGTCGATTTCAGTTTCGAGACCTGCCGCCATTCCAGGATCTTCTTCGGAAATTCATGTCCCTGCTCGGCGAGCTCGTCGAGGATTTGCGCCGAGGTCGACCACGCCCCGGTCTTGGTCTTGGTGCCGCCGGGAATTGCCATCTTGCCGAACAGGATGTCGCCGATCTGTTTCGGGCTGCCGACATTGATCGGCTCGCCGGCAATCTCCTGGATCTCGGCCTCCACGCGCGCGGCGGTCTGGGCGAATTCGCCCGACAGGCGCGACAGCACCTGGCGGTCGATCGAAATGCCACGCCGTTCCATCCGCGCCAGCACGGAGATCAGCGGCCGCTCGAGCGTCTCGTAGACTGCGGTCATGTGCTCGGAGACGAGGCGGGGTTTGAGCATCCGCCACAACCGCAAGATCACGTCGGCATCCTCGGCCGAGTAGGCGGTTGCCCTGTCGATCGCGACCTGGTCGAAGCTGAGTTTCGCCTTGCCGCTGCCGGTCAACTCGCCATGCGTCACGGTGGCATGGCCGAGCCAGGTTTGGGCCAGCGCATCGAGCGCGTGCGCGTTGCGGCCGGCGTCGAGCGCGTAGCTCATCAATTGCGCGTCGTCGTGATTTCGAAGGGTGATGCCGTGTTGTGCGAACATCACCGCGCCGAACTTGACGTTGAATCCGATCTTGAGGATGCCTGCCGATTCCAGCAGCGGGCGCAGCGCCCCGAGCGCATCACGCGTCGTGATCTGGTCTGGCGCCAGGCCGGCGGCGAACATGCCGGCGCCATCGCCCGGCTGTTTGTGGGTGAGGGGGATGTAGCACGCGTCGTTGGGCTTGAGCGCCAGCGCAAGGCCGCAGATCTCGGCCTGCATCGGATCGATCGAAGTCGCCTTGGCCTCGATCGCGAAATGGACGACATCATGCACCCGCGCGATCCAGTCGCGGAGCTGGTCGAGGCTGCGGATGGTCTGGTACTTGCCGCGATCGACCGGGGTCTTGCGCGCCTCTTGCGCCCGCGCGGCGGCCAGCGCCTGCGGGGTGAGGACAAGGTTCGATTTATCCTCCTTGCCGGGGCTTCTCCCGACCTGGGGCGGGTTCTTGTCGCCCCTTGGCGCGGCGGAGCCTGCCTTGTCAAAGAGATCGGCCCCCTCCCGGAGCACTTCGCGGTCAGGCCTTCCGCTCGAGGGAGGCGGAGCAAAGGTGCTCGCGCCGCTCTTCATCCCGGCATCCGCCTCGATATCGGCCGGATCGATCTGCGAATACTCCGAGACGCGGCGGGTCAGCGCAGAAAATTCCATCGCCTTGAGGAACGCGATCAGCTTGCGCGCGTCGGGTTCGTGCACCGCGAGTTCGTCGAGCGCGACCTCGAGCCTGACCTTGTCGTCGAGCAGCACCAGTTGCCGCGAAATCCGCGCCTTCTCGGCATTTTCGATCAGCGCCTCGCGCCGCTTCGGCTGCTTGATCTCGCCGGCACGCAGCAGCAGCGTTTCGAGATCGCCGTATTCGACGATCAGCTGGGCTGCGGTCTTGATGCCGATGCCGGGCACGCCCGGCACGTTGTCGGTGGAATCTCCGGCCAGCGCCTGAACCTCGACCACCTTTGCCGGCGGTACGCCGAATTTCTCGATCACCTCGGCAATGCCGATGCGGCGGTCCTTCATGGTGTCGAACATCGTCACCCGGTCGGTGACGAGCTGCATCAGGTCCTTGTCCGACGACACGATGGTGGTGGTGGCGCCGCGCTCGCCGGCCTCGCGGGCGTAGGTGGCGATCAGGTCGTCGGCCTCGAAGCCAACCTGTTCAAGGCAGGGCAGATCGAACGCGCGGACCGCCTCGCGGATCAGCGGGAATTGCGGGATCAGGTCGTCCGGCGCCGGTGGCCGGTGCGCCTTGTAGTCGGGATAGAGCTTGTTGCGGAAGGTGACTTCGGATTTGTCGAACACGATGGCGAGATGGGTCGGACGGTTGTCGGGCGGCATGTCACGCAACAGCTTCCACAGCATATTGCAGAAGCCGAGCACGGCATTGACCTGCAATCCGTCGGACTTGCGGTTCAGCGGCGGCAGCGCGTGGTAGGCGCGAAAAATGTAGGAGGAGCCGTCGACCAGAAACACATGGTCGCCCTTTGCGAGGGCTTTGACGGCAACGGGTTGGGGGGCGGTATTCGTGGAGGTCTTTGGCATGGCCGAAATTTAAGGATTTTTCCGGCGATTGACAGCCTTCAGGACATGTTGTTCCGGGATTTTTGCGGCGCATTCTGTCGTCATGCCCGGACTTGATCCGGGCATCCATCAAACCTGGAAAGAATCTGGCGAAGAGGATGGATTGCCGGGCATAGGCGAGCGGAAGCGACGCCGTCCTTCAGACGGCTATGCCCGGCAATGACGGCTTGGCGCTCGGGGCGCTACTCCGCCGCCTGCAATGCCGCCTTTGCCTTTTTCGGCGCGATCCAGAACGCGGCCGGCCGCTCGAACAGGAAGCTGGCTCCGGCTTTCAGCGCGATCCGCCAGATTGCCAGTGCACCGAGGACGCCGACCATGGTGACCACGAGCGAGATCGTCCCGATATCGTGGGGGATGCCGGTCTTCAGTAGCAGCGTCCGCGTCGCCGCCATCGGCAGGAAGAAGGCGAGATAGATCACGATGGAATGCTCGCCGCAAAATCGCAAGGATTTCGGCCAATCGGCGCGCGCCAGGAGCGTGCCCGCGGTGACGATCGCGCAGGCCCCCGCAAGGCCTAGCCCAAGCGAGACCAGCGGCCACTCGCTGAAACCCGATTTCACCAGGCTGCCGTCGACGAGTGCCCAGAGCCCCAGCGCCGCGAGCGCCAGCCGAGGTTGCGCCCGCGCGCGGTCGGACAGTGCGAACACATGCCCCGCGAACAGATAGCCGGAATGGAAATAAACGAAGCGCGAGCAAAATTCGTCGACGACGGTCCAGCCGGTCGCGATATGCGCCATCTCCAGCAGCGCGGCGATGCCCCAGATCAGAAGCGGCGGCGCCCGCCTCGTCGCCTTGGTGACCACAAAGAACACCGGCAGCAGATAGATGAACCACAAGGTGCCGAACGGCTCGATGAAGGACTCAATATATAAGTAGCCGGCATGGGCCCAGCTGGTCTCGGCGGCAAAGGCCGGTGCCTTGAAGCCGAATTGAATGGTCACCCACAGCAGGTAGAAATAGGCGAAGTGGACCACCTTGCGATCGAGATAGGTGCGCCAGTCGCGGCCGATCACGAGCGAGAGGAACAGGCCCGAGATCAGGAAGAAATCCGGCATCCGGAACGGCTTTGCGAAGGCGACCAGCGGATGCATGAAGCCGGTTTGGCCTGCGGCCTGCTCCACGCCCAGCACCGAATGCATCATCACCACCATGACAATGCAGATGCCCTTGGCGTAGTCCACCCAGTCGATGCGGCCCGGCGCTGCCTGCGCCGTAGGCGCCGCTGGCGCGGTCCGCTCGGCGACGGCGGATGTGCCGTTTGGTGTCATCGCTGTTCCTTTTTCGGCGCGGTTTTGGCGCTAGGGGCGGCATCATCGGCCGTATCCGTTTCATTCTCCTTTATTCATACAAATGACATGCCGGTTGGCACGTTTTTCCGGTTTCCTCTTCGCGCCAAAATGCTTTAAGACCCGCCCCACAACTGATTTCCGTTAACCATCATCGACGGGTTGCCAGATGCATATTGCCATGATCGGCACGGGCTATGTGGGGCTGGTGTCAGGCGCCTGCTTCGCGGATTTCGGCCACCAGGTCACCTGCGTGGACAAGGACGAGGGCAAGATCGCCGCCTTGCGCCGCGGCGAAATTCCGATTTTCGAGCCCGGTCTCGATGCGCTGGTTGCTGCCAATGTAAAGGCCGGCCGTCTTCAGTTCGCCACCAATCTGGCCGCGCCGGTCGGCCAGGCCGATGCGGTATTCATCGCGGTCGGCACGCCGTCGCGACGCGGCGATGGTCACGCCGATCTCAGCTATGTTCATGCGGCTGCACGCGAGATCGCCGCGGCGCTGAAGGGGTTCACCGTCGTCGTCACCAAGTCCACCGTGCCGGTCGGCACCGGCGACGAAGTCGAACGCCTGATTTTCGAAACCAATCCCTCGGCCGACGTCGTGGTGGCCTCCAATCCGGAATTTTTGCGCGAGGGTGCGGCGATCCGCGACTTCAAGTTCCCGGACCGGATCGTGGTCGGCACCTCGGATGAGCGCGCCCGCAAGGTGCTCGGCGATGTCTACCGGCCGTTGTCGCTCAATCAGGCGCCACTGATGTTCACGGCGCGGCGCACCGCCGAGTTGATCAAATACGCCGCGAACGCGTTCCTCGCCACCAAGATCACCTTCATCAACGAGATCGCCGATCTTTCGGAAAAGGTCGGCGCCGATGTGCAGGAAGTCGCGCGCGGCATCGGGCTCGACAACCGCATCGGATCGAAATTCCTCCATGCCGGGCCTGGCTTCGGCGGGTCGTGTTTCCCGAAGGATACCCGCGCGCTGGTCAAGATCGCGCTCGATCACGACGTGCATTTGCGCATCGTCGAGGCGGTGCTGGCGGTCAACGACAACCGCAAGCGGGCGATGGCGCGCAAGGTCTCCAATGCGGCCGGCGGCAGCCTGCGTGGCAAGACCGTCGCCGTGCTCGGCCTCACCTTCAAGCCCGACACCGACGACATGCGCGAGGCGCCATCGATCCCGCTGGTGACGGGGCTGCTCGACATGGGCGCGAAGGTGCGGGCGCACGATCCGGTCGGCATGGAGGCGGCGCGCCGCGAACTGCCCGATATCGAATATTGCGACGATGCCTACGCCTGCGCGCGCGGCGCGGATGCGATGGTGGTAGTGACCGAGTGGGTGCAGTACCGCACGCTCGATCTGGAGCGCCTGAAAAGCGAACTCGCGCACCCCGTGGTGGTCGACCTGCGCAACATCTATCGCCCCGAGGACATGGCGGCGCACGGCTTTGTCTATGAGAGCGTCGGCCGTCCCCCCGAGCCGCGGAGCTGATGCGCGCTTTCGGGGTAGGCACCGCACTGGGTTTCGTCATGGCCGGGCTTGTCCCGGCCATCCACGTCTTGTCTTCTGCGCGCATGAGAAGGACGTGGATGCCCGGGACAAGCCCGGGCATGACGAGTTGGTGAGACCTTGCCCCGCAGTTTCGACACGCCTCTTCCGATCGACGTCGCGCTGGACGAGCTGGCGCGCACGCTCGAGAACCATAACGCCGCCGTGCTGGTGGCTCCGCCGGGGGCCGGCAAGACCACGCGGGTGCCGCTGGCGCTGCTCGATGAACCGTGGGTGAGCAACAAGAAAATCATCGTGCTGGAGCCGCGGCGGATCGCGGCCCGCGCCAGCGCCGAGCGCATGGCGCATACGCTTGGCGAACGGGTCGGCGAGACCGTCGGCTACCGCGTCCGGTTCGGCTCGAAAGTGTCGCGCGCCACCCGGATCGAGGTCGTCACCGAGGGCATTTTCTCGCGGCAGATACTCGACGATCCCGAATTGAACGGCGTCGCGGCGGTGTTGTTCGACGAGTTTCACGAGCGCTCGCTCGATGCCGATCTGGGGCTGGCGCTGGCGCGCGACGCGCAGACCGGCTTGCGCGAGGATCTGCGTATCCTCGTGATGTCGGCGACGCTCGACGGCGCGCGGGTCGCCAGATTGCTCGGCGAGGCGCCCGTGATCGCGAGCGAAGGCCGCGCCTTCGCGGTCGAGACGCGCTATCTCGGCAGAAAAGCCGACGCGCCGCTGGAGCGGCAGATGGCGGATGCGATCGCCGTGGCGTTGCGCGCCGATCCCGGTTCGGTGCTGGCATTTCTGCCGGGGGCTGCGGAAATACGCCGGACCCAGAATTTCCTCAACGAGCGCATCCATGACGCGGCCGTTGAAATCGTACCGCTGTTCGGCGCGCTGGATGCTTCCGTGCAGGACCGCGCCATCGCACCGGCCGCGAAGGGGCATCGCAAGGTGGTGCTGGCGACCTCGATCGCGGAGACGTCGCTGACCATCGAGGGCGTTCGCATCGTCGTCGATTCCGGGCTGGCGCGGGTGCCGCGCTACGAACCTGACGTTGGGCTGACGCGGCTGGAAACCGTACGCGCCTCGCGCGCCGCCGTCGATCAGCGCCGCGGCCGCGCCGGGCGCACCGAACCCGGCGTCTGCTACCGGCTGTGGGACGAGCCGCAGACCGCATCTTTTGCGGCTTACACGCAGCCCGAAATTCTCAGCGCCGATCTCTCCTCGCTGCTGCTCGACCTCGCGCAATGGGGCGTCAGCGATCCCTCTCGCCTGACGTTTTTAGACCCGCCGCCCGCGCCGGCGCTGAAGGAGGCCCGCAGCCTGTTGGGCGAACTCGGCGCGCTCGATGGCGACGGGCGGATCACTGCGGAAGGCAAGAGCCTGCGGGCGCTGGCGTTGCCGCCACGGCTGGCGCGGATGATCGTGGATTCGCAATCGTTGGGGGCCGGCCGCGCCGCCGCTGAAATCGCGGCCATCCTGACCGAGCGCGGGCTCGGGGGCGACAATGTCGATCTCGATGCCAGGCTCGATGCTTTTCGCCGTGACCGCTCGCAACGCGCCGACAGCGCGCGCAGTCTCGCCCAACGCTGGGCGTCGCAGGTCGCCTCTTCTTCTCCCTCCCCCCTCGTGGGAGGGGGGCCCACACGGGCGATCGGAGTTCGTGGCACCCCCACCCCACAAGGGGGAGGGGAACCAGCAACCGGCGTGATGCTCGCCCTTGCGTTTCCCGATCGCGTCGCGCGCAACCGCGGCAATGGCAGCTTTGTTCTGGCCAACGGCCGCGGCGCCGCGCTCGATCAGACCTCCGCGCTGTCGCGCGCGCCCTATATCGCCGTCGCCGAACTCACGGGCACCGCCGCCCAGGGGCGCATCCTGCTGGCGGCGCCGATCGCGCAAGCCGAGATCGAGGCGCACTTCGCCGACCAGATCGAGACGGCCGACGAGATTTCGTTCGATCGTGGCGCGATGGCGTTGCGGGCGCGCCGCAAGAAAACCCTGCATGCGATCACATTGTCGGAGGCGCCGCTGGCGCTAAAACCCTCGGCGGAAACCGCCCGCGCGCTGGCCGATGGCCTGACCTCGACCGGTCTTGATAAATTGCCCTGGTCGAAGTCAATAAAGCAGTGGCGCGACCGCGTGATGTATTTGCGCACGGCCGAGGGCGACGCTTCACAAAATCCGTGGCCTGATCTTTCCGACGATGCGCTCGCAGCGCAACGCGAGGCTTGGCTGGTGCCGGCCCTCTACGACAAGACGTCGCTGAAAGAGCTTTCGGCCGGCGATCTGTCGGATGCGCTGATGACGCTGTTGCCCTGGGAATTGCGCGCGCGGCTGGAGCGGGAAGCGCCGACGCATTTCGAGGCGCCGACCGGCACGCAGCTCGCGATCGACTACGAGGCCGAGCAGGGGCCGACGATCGCGGTTCGCTTGCAGGAATTGTTCGGGCTCAACACCCATCCCTCGATCGCCAGGGGCGCGATCCCGCTGGTGCTGGAATTGCTGTCGCCGGCGCATCGGCCGGTGCAGGTGACGCGCGATCTGCCGGGGTTTTGGCGCGGCAGTTATGCCGCGGTCCGCTCCGATCTGCGCGGGCGCTACCCGCGACATCCCTGGCCCGAGGACCCGGCCAGCGCCATGCCGACCCGGCGGGTCAAGCCCAAGGGAACATCTGCGCCTTGAAGCCGTCCTGAAAGGCGCCCGCGAACAGAAATCCGAACATCACCTGCGAGCCGAGGATCAGCAGGCGCGTCTCGTCCAGGGCGGTCTTTATCCTGCGGTCCAGTTTCACGACGACATTCGGGCTGCTTGCGCACGCCCTAACCCCCGCCTCCCCCGCTTTGAATTCGGGTGACGGAAATATGTCAGCGGAATGAACTCTTTGCTCGCCAATGCGTTCCATATCCGGAACCTGGCAGGACGAATTTTCATGAGCGCTGCCTATATTTTCGATGTCGAAGGCACCTTGATCGACTGTGCGCCGGAGATCATCCGATGCTGGGGGGAGACCCTGGCTGCCTTCGGTGTCCCGGTGTCGTCGATGAACCTGCAGCGGCTGTCTGGAATGGACGGCGACGAGATGCTGTCGATCCTGGCGCCTGATCTTGACGAAAATGCCCGAAAGGATGTCCTGAAGGCACAGGGCGAGCGTTACCGCGCGGTCTATCTGCCGCGGGCGCGGGCGTTTTCCGGCGTGCGCGAGGTTTTCAAGGAGATCAAATCGCGCGGCGCGCGCATTGCGCTTGCCACCGATTGTCAACCCGACGAGCTCAAGCGCTATCGCGGCCTGCTCGATGTCGACGATCTGATTGATGCCATCGCCTGTGGCGACGAGGTTGCAAAGGGTAAGCCCGATCCGGAAGTGGTGGAACTCGCGCTCGATCGTCTTGGCGGCCCACCACCCGCGCTCGCCACCATGATCGGTGACACGCCGTTCGATGCCCAGGCCGCGCGAAGCGCCGGCGCCAACGCGTGGGGAACGCTGAGTGGCGGCCATGCCAGATCCTCGCTGCTCGATGCGGGCTGTTCCGCTGTGGTGTCGTCGGTGAGCGATCTCGGGCGATGTTTTCAGCGGCAAAAGCCGCTCGTTCCGCGGTCAAGGCGCGTCAATATCGAATAATTGGCCGCAACTCCCGGCGACCAGGCCTTTCGTTAACCCTTCGGTCATCCTTTTCGCCGAAATCGCAAGCCTCGTCCGGCATGGTCGGTCGAAGTTTTTCTGCCGCCGTGGTGATATCGGCAAATCCTCGGATCCGAGTCCTCTGGTCGAGTGTGGCGTGATGCGTAACATAATGGTCTTTGCCGCGTTCATGATCGGCCTTGGCACTGTCATGGCGCAGATCGCCGACAAGATGACTCCAGCGCCCGCCGCCGCCACGACCGCGCGAAAAGCACCTCCCACCGAGACGGTAGCGCAAGCCGGAGGCCGCAGCCTCAGCATCCCGCGCGACGCCCGCGGACATTTCGCGACCGAAGGCCGCATCGATGGTCAGCGGATCGCATTCATGGTCGACACCGGCGCATCCATCATCGCCTTGAACGAAAGCTCCGCAGCGCGGTTCGGATTGCGCCCGACGCCCGGCGACTACAAGGCGACCGTCACCACCGCCAACGGCACCATCAAGGCCGCGCCGACACGGCTTGCCATGGTCGATATCGGCGGTCTCGTGGTGCGCGACGTCGACGCGATGGTGCTGCCGGACGAAGCGCTGTCGGAAAACCTGCTCGGTTTGTCGTTCCTGTCCAGGCTGAGGCGTTTCGAATACGCCAACGGCAAGATGGTGCTGGAGCAGTAATCGCCCGCTTTTCGCGGACGAGGTTCGCTCCCCAAATTCCCTGCAATTAATCTCCAGAAAGCGGCTTCCCCGCCTTCCGCTGGGCCCGCGCATTCGCTATGGCTGCGCTGCCCTCCCGTTCGTTTCGAAACAAGGCCGATTGAATGTTTCCCAAGCCGAAATCCGTGCTGGTGCAAAATACCTATGCGTTCGAATCCGAGCCGATGGTGAAGGCGACCGGCTTTCGCGAATATGATGCGCGCTGGCTGTTCGGCAAGGAAATCAACCTGATGGGGATCCAGGCGCTCGGCATGGGGCTGGGCGCCCTGATCGCCGAACTCGGCGTCAAGCAGGAGGTCGTGACGGGGCATGATTTCCGCGGCTATTCAGCCTCGATCAAATATGCGCTGATCTCGGGGCTGCAGGCCGCGGGCTGCAAGGTTCATGACATCGGCCTTGCCATGACGCCGATGGCGTATTTCGCGCAATTCGAGCTCGACGTGCCCTGCGTTGCGATGGTGACGGCCTCGCATAACGACAATGGCTGGACCGGCGTCAAGATGGGCGCCAACCGGCCGCTCACCTTCGGCCCCGACGAGATGAGCCGCTTGAAGGAAATCGTGCTCAATGCCGAGTTCAAGAACAAGACCGGCGGGTCATATCAGTTTCACGAGAATTTCCCGGCGCGCTACATCGCCGATTTGACCAGGCGGCCAAGACTTAAACGCAAGCTGAAGGTCGTGGTCGCCTGCGGCAACGGCACCGCGGGTGCATTCGCGCCGCAGGTGATGGAGGCGATCGGTTGCGAGGTGGTGCCGCTCGACACCGAGCTCGATCATACCTTCCCGAAATACAATCCCAATCCCGAAGACATGGAGATGCTGCACGCCATCCGCGACGCCGTGCTCGCGCACAAGGCCGACGTCGGTCTCGGCTTCGACGGCGACGGCGACCGTTGCGGTGTTGTCGACAACACTGGCGAAGAGATTTTCGCCGACAAGGTCGGCGTGATGCTGGCGCGCGACATGTCGGCGATCCACAAAAATGCGCAGTTCGTGGTCGACGTGAAATCGACCGGGCTATTTGTGACCGATCCCGTGCTGCAAAAGCAGGGCGCGAAAACCGTCTACTGGAAAACCGGGCATTCCCACATGAAGCGCCACACCAGCGAACTGGGCGCGCTGGCGGGTTTTGAGAAATCCGGCCACTTCTTCTTCAACAAGCCGTTTGGCCGCGGTTACGACGATGGCCTGGTCTCGGCGATTGCGATCTGCGATATGCTCGATCGCGCGGGCGACAAGTCGATGGCCGACCTGAAAAACGCGCTGCCTAAAACCTGGTCGTCGCCGACGATGTCGCCGCACTGCGCCGACGAGACCAAATACGGCGTCGTCGAAAATGTCGTGAAGCATTTTGAGGCTATGCAGAAGCGGGGCGAGAAGGTTGCCGGGCAAAAGATCCGCGATCTCGTCACCGTCAACGGCGTCCGCGTCACCGTCGAGGACGGCAGCTGGGGCCTGGTGCGGGCGTCCTCCAACAAGCCGGAACTGGTGGTGGTGGTGGAAAGCCCGGTCTCGGAGCAGCGGATGCGCGACATGTTCGAGGCGATGGATCAGGTTTTGCGCACCCATCCCGAGGTCGGCGAATATAATCAGAAGATTTGATATCGCGCTCGTCATTGCCGGGCAAAAGCGCGAAGCGCGTTTTCACGCTGGATGACCCGGATCCATCTCACCTCGAAAGAAGCGCTTGATGAAGATTGATGGATACGCGGGTCAAGCCCGCCTATGACGATCGCCGTTGTCGGTGCTGTCGTGCATCTCACTCTCGGTCGTCATACCCCGCCATCGGGCGGCGCGTTGCGCCGACCCGGTGGCGGGTGATGACCACCGCGTTTGCGGGGCGAGGGAGTCTTAGCCTACGCCGCCGCCGGTACCGGGAGCGCGGTCACTGACTTGATCTTCTCCATCGCAAAGCGCGACGTGACATTCTTCAGCGGCACCGCGCCGATCAGCTTTTTGTAGAACACGTCGTAGCTCTGCATGTCCGCAACCACGACCCGCAGCATGTAGTCGACGTCGCCTGCCATCCGGTAGAATTCCATCACCTCGGGCATCGCGCTGACCGCGTCGGCGAATTTGCGCAGCCAGGTCTCGGAATGATCGGCGCTTTCGACCGACACGAAAACCGTGATGCCCAAGCCGATCTTGTTCTGGTCGACCAGTGCGACCCGGCGCAGGATGACGCCGTCGGCCTCCAGCCGCTGGATACGTTTCCAGCAGGGTGTCGAGGAAAGCCCGACACGGTCGCCGATCTCGGCAACGGACAGCGAGGCGTCCTGCTGCAGTACGGTCAGAATCTTGCGGTCGATGGTGTCGAGCCGGCGATTGGTCTCAAGGGTGTGAACGGCAAGCTCGGTCATGAGAAGAACTTTCTTCCAATTATGAGGTTTGTAACCCTCATATAGAGAAAATCCTTCTAATACAAGCCCAATATTGTTCTATCTATGCCGGGCCGGCACCTTGGCCATGGTCCAAAAGCGCTTCAACTTCAGCACGTTGCGGGGCGGCAAAGGCACCGCCAAATCGGGTGCATTTCAGGGCGGCGGCGGCGGACGCGAACCGCAGCGCTGCACGCAGATACTGCTTCTCGGTGATCGCCAGCGCAAAGGCGCCATGGAACACGTCGCCGGCGCCGAGCGTGTCCACGGTGTGGACCGGGAAGGCCGGGGTCTGTTGCAGGATCTGGTGCTCGTCGAGCCAGATCGTGCCTTGTGCGCCCCGGGTCCCCGCGAGGAATGACGGGGTCAGCCTGGCGATCTTTTTCAGCGCCTCGCCGTCGTCGGCAACCCCTGCGGTCTCCTGCAAGGGTTCGCTCGAAAACACCAGATGCGATGACGCGGTGAGCAGTCCTTCCCGCAGCGACATCGCGCGATCGACGTCGACGATCACGGGGATGCCGCGTCGCCGCGCCTCGGCGCACAAATCCGTGCAGAATGCCGCGCACCGGCTCTCGGTCAGGATGGCGTCGCAATCGTCGAGAAGTGTGTCGGCATTGGGTAACTTAACCTTCCACAATTCCGGATCGCGGAATGTGACAATGGTGCGCTCGCCCGAGGGGTCGATCATGATATTGGAGATCGGCGTTACCAGGCCCGGCATATGCACGATGTGTCTGGTCTCGATTCCTTCCTCCGCCATTTTCTCGAAAATATACCGGGAAGTCGTTTCGCGCGCGTCGCCCATCGGTCCGCAGATCGAGGCACGGCCGCCGAGCCGCGCGATTCCGATCGCGCCGTTAAGCGCGTTGCCGCCGCAAATTTCATCGAAATGGCTGGCGTTCTCCTTGGAGCCGCGCGCGGGCAGCCCATCGACGCGAAACGTCAGGTCGCGCACCGGCATGCCGATGCAGAGAATCCGCGGAGGGGTCTTCCGCGCGGTGTGAGATTTCGTGTCAGGATCCGTCATCGCAATTCCGCCGGGGGCCGGAACATGGCAGTAACAGATGCGGCCATCGCCGGGTTCCCGCTATGCATGCTTTTCCGGGCCATTATGCACCCATCGCCCGAGCAGGTGGTGCGCAATCGCAAATGGATGAGGTCCTGCAAGCCCGTCGGGGTGCTCCCGCTTGATCATCAAGGTCGCCTCGTTCCGATCGAACCAGCGCGCATCCTCGAGTTCCGCGCGATCGACAACGATATCCTCGCCGATGGCGCGGGCTGTGCATCCGATCATCAGCGATGACGGGTAGGGCCACGGCTGCGACATGTAGTATTTCACGTCGGTGCAGCGAATTCCGGATTCCTCGAAGATTTCACGCCGCACCGCGTCCTCGATGGTTTCCGCAACTTCAACGAAACCCGCCAGGCACGAATACATTCCGGGCGGGAAATGCTTCTGCCGGCCTAGCAGGACCTTGTCGTCCGAGGTCACCAGCATGATCACGACGGGATCGGTGCGGGGAAAGTGCTCGGCCTTGCAATTCGGGCAATCGCGCTTCCAGCCGCCTTCCTTCATCGCGGTGCGGGTGCCGCAATTGGCGCAGTAACCGTGACGCTGATGCCAGCTCACCATCGATTTCGCCATCGCGATCGCCGAAAGCTGGCTGGCCGGGACCACGCCCTGCATCGCCATGCTGCGCAGTTCGGTCACGGCGGCATCATCGCGGGTCAGCAGGTTTTCCACCGCCGCGGGCGAGATGCCCATGCCGAACAGCGGCGCGCCCTCACGGAGCCCCAGGAAAATCGTGCCGGGATTGGCGCCGAATTTCAGCGCTTCATCGATGCTGAGCAGCGCGCGCGGACCGGCGGCCTCGCGCTTCACCACCAGCGAGTCGCGATAGATCACATAGGCGCGGGCGTCGCGGTGGCCTTCCAGCGCCAGCAACCTGGCATCGTCGCTGCGCAGATGCGCGACGCGATCGAGTATATTGCCGACGAAACCCGGCTGCCCCAACGGAAACGAATCGAATGCTGTCATGTGCTCAACCAGGTTTCAACCAAGCCAGATCTTGCGGCGAAGCGCGCTGATAAATCTCTGGACTTCCTCTGCATCATGCGCGAGCGGCGGCATTGCCCCCCAGACCGGACGTGGCCAGGCGGCATCGCCGGAGCGGCGCGCGATGATGTGGACGTGCAGTTGCGGCACCAGATTGCCGAGCGCTGCAATATTCAGCTTGTCGCATTTGGTGATCTCTTTCAGGGCGCGGGCGACGCGGTTTATCTCTGTCATCAATTGCGCCTGCTCGACCTCGTCGAGGTCGATGATCTCGACGGCCTCCGGCCGGCGCGGCACCAGCAGCAGCCAGGGATAATGCGCGTCCTTGATCACCAGGACCCGGCAGAGCGGCAGGTCGCCGATGTCGATGGTGTCTTCCTTGAGCTGTGAATGCAGCGACCAGGCGGATTCGGACATGAGGGTTCCCAAATGCCCTTTTGAGGCACTGACGAGGTTTCATATCAAGGCGTCATCGTCCGCGAAAGCGGACGATCCAGTACCCCGCGGCCCATCAATCATCGATGGTCCAGCGTTTACTGGATACCCCGCTTTGGCGGGGTATGACAGCCGATACCCCGCTTGCTTTCCGGCTGGTTTGGCCCCAAATAAGGGCCGGGAGATTGGCGGTGGACGAGCCACTCGCCAACCGGGTCAGGTCCGGAAGGAAGCAGCCCTAACGAGGTCCGGATCGG
>Ga0210394_10001674_pt1 | contig 33990 bp, 60 predicted proteins | sample IncBWC12MmetaG_FD_160121 | JGI IMG/M metagenome (GOLD analysis project Ga0210394, IMG submission 160121) | Forest soil microbial communities from Barre Woods Harvard Forest LTER site, Petersham, Massachusetts, United States - Inc-BW-C-12-M | ecosystem: Environmental > Terrestrial > Soil >... | reverse complement strand
AAAGTCCCTCAAGCGATGGGCGGACCGGCTGACCCCGAGAACCCGATCGCGGTCCCGAATTACAAGGACGGTGTGAACCTGTCTCCTCAGCTCCAGGATCGATGGGCCGAGCTTCGCGGAACCGTGAAGAATCCAGCCAATGACATGAACCTCAAGGATGCGGTCAAGACCGCGATGAACGATCCGAAGTGGAATGAGGCTTCCGACCCGGAACGCGCAAAGGTACTCAACCGATTGTTTACCGCGTATCAGAACAGCGCGCGCAAGCAACTCCTCGCGGAGCATCCAGAGATCGTCGGCGACGTGAAGAACCGGAAGATCATGCAGCGAATGATGCGGGCGACGCCCGGACCCGCGTTCGACTCCTCGGGCATGGAGGGTCCATGAGCGTCGAAACCACAGGCGTCATCATCAACTACGTCGGCGACGGGCACACCCCAGCTTTCGTCTATCCGAATTACCTGCTCGATGCGGCCGATCTGCAGGTCTTTGTCACCGTCAGCGGGATCTCGACCATCTTCCAGCTCAACGCGCAGCCCGGCTACACCTGGACCGGGATACAAGACGAATGGGGCGCCTACCCGACCGGCGGGACGCTCATCATCGTGGATCAGAACGGCAATCCAGCGTCGCCGGCGATTGGTGCGGCGATCCTGATCGGACGCTTCACCCCGCGCATTCAGCCGCAAAGCTATATCGATGACGATCCGTTTCCGGCAACCTCGCTCGAGCACGGACTTGATCGTCTGACCTGCATCGTTCAGGAGCTCAGTCAAAATCAAGGGAACTATCTCGGGGAGCTTCCCGGCCCGCCGGCGACCGGGAACGTATGCGACTGGTTCACGGTCTGCCCGCCGGTTCCCGGTGGACCGTGGGGCTACGTTTGCACAACTGCGGCAGTGGGAAGTACTCCAGCGATATGGAACATCATCGCCGACATTTCTTTCTAGGAGCGTAAGATGCGCAAATTCTCAACACTCTTTGTAGTCGTCGCGGTGGTCGTGGCGCTGCGCGCGATCGCGATGGCGGCCGCCACGCCCTATGTGCAGGGCACCAGCTACGGACGGCTGGTAACTTCGGTGACCAGCTCCTCGACCCCGGTATCGGTGATGCCGACTGCGGTGCGAGGGACTTATCGGGTCTGTGCTCAATCAACTTGCGCGAATCCGCTGGTCTGCGGTGATTACTCTGGGACGATCCCCAGCACGGCACCCGCGAATTGGGAGGAGATCCCGGCCGGGCAATGCAAACCGGACACCGGCGTTGATGGGAATCCGTCGTCACCTTCAACGCTCAATCTGGCGTGGGGATGCGTGCTCTCGACCGGATCGACGGCCTGCAATGCGTATTCGACCTGGAGATGAATGCTCGCGGGACTCATACTGCTCGCGCAACTCTCGGTTGCGGCGCCGAAGTCGCCGACGCCGACGCGGACGCCCACAATGACGGCGACCCCCACAATGACGGCGACCCCCACAATGACGAGAACTCCAACGCCAACCCCGACCTCGACAAGAACCGCCACTCCTACGAGAACGGCGACTCCGACTCCAACTGCGACGCGGACACCGCAGCCCACGCCAACGGCCACCATGACGCCGATCTACGTCTACATCATGAAGCGGGTCGGGGGTTCGGAACCGATGGGGAACGGAGGGGGGCTTAGATGAAACGCCGGTCATTCACCAGCGCCGTCGCTGCGATTGCGCTGATCGCGATGCTGTGGTCGCAAGCTATGCCGCAGACGTTTGTTGCTTCGACCACTTCGAACACCTCGAGTATCAACAAGCCGACCGGCACGGCCAACGGCGACGTGCTGCTTTGGTATTTCTATACGAATGGCAGCGTCAATGATCCACCGGCGACCGGCTGGACCAAGCTCGATCGTGGCTCACCGAACAGCGGAACCTCGACTTGCGCGACATATTACAAAGTCGCCGCCAGCGAGGGCGCCAGCTATACCCTCGGCGGCTCTCCGAACACCGAGGGACAAGTGATGCTCGATTACACCGGCGACAATCAATCGTCGCCGATCGAAGCGCACAATCTTAATGCGCAGAATAACGCGACACCCTGTCAGGCCGGAGCGATAACCGTCAGCGGGAGCAACGATCTTCAGGTAGATGAATGCGGGAATGGAGGCGGCGGGTTTAATAGTTTCAGCGCATCGGGCACGTGGAATGAGCGGGCCAATTTAACCAACAGCGGTAATTTCCCGCTGCAAGCATGGGATATAGCCCCGGCCGCTGGCTCTACACCTTCATTCGGTCAGGCCGCGCAGAATAATTACTGTAACGAAAATCTCGCGATTAACGGTGCTGCGACGGCCACAGCGACACCAACTCCCACAGCGACGGCTACTCCAACGCCAACGGCTACCGCTACCCCAACTCCAACACCCACGGCCACACCGACGCCGACAGCAACCCCGACGCCTAATCCAATAATCGGCGGGAGCGCCGCGCTCGGTGGCAACAAATCTCCCGGACTGCGCAGCAACCTCACCCAAGGTGGAGGACTCGGAAATTGAAGCTACATAAGCATCTCCGATTGGTGATCGCGATCTTCCTCCTCGCGGCGTTCGTCATCGTCCTCACTAGCCCGCGCACCGACTCCCAGACCGCCGGTAACTCGGTCGCGACTGCTACCGCGGTATGCAACATCAACGTGGTGCTCCCGTCGCTCACCGTGCAGGGTACCGGCGCGGCGAACACAGGGCAGATCACAGTCAACCTATCGGGTCAGGAAGGACTCAACTGCGCAAACATCGCGGCCGTTACCGACAACAATCAGGGCTCCGCGACCTGGAACGACCCTCCCGGCAACGTTTGCAACTCCGGCTGTCCCGGTACGGCCTACCTCACCAGTGCGCAATGGACCTCGCTCAACCATCCTCTCGGAGCGACTGTCATCACGCTGCACATGTCCACCGGAGTTGCGGGAACCTGCAATTTCTACGCACGCGCGGATGAGTTCACCGGGGTAGGAAACGCCGTGGTCGACGTCACGCAACCCGCAAACGCAGAAGGGACCAACTCGGCGAGCCCCTTGAGCAACTCCGCGACTCCGAGCCAGGCGAATAACTGGTTGCTCGGCAACGCGGGACTTTGGACCGGAAATGCGCGCGTATCAGGACCGACGAATAGCTTTACCACTCTCGGCAACTATGCGACCGGCCCGAGTCTCTTCACAGCGTACCTTGATCAGAACGCAGCGAACGCGACGGCCGTAGGTTGGACCGCGACCTCCAACGATTGCTGGAACGCGCAGGAATCCATCATCGACGTGTCGGCCGCGACTCCTACTCCCACGGCCACTGCTACCGCAACGCCGACCGCCACGGCGACTGCAACCGCTACGGCGACTCCTACCGCAACCGCGACACCAACCGCAGTCCCGGCTACCGCTACCCCGACGGCAACCGCAACCGCGACCGCTACGGCGACCGTGACGCAGACCGCAACTCCGACGCCGGTAGGCTCGATCGTCCCGACTCCGATCCCCGGCAGCGGCTCCCAGCTCAAGGAAAACGCCTTCAGCTATTCCTCGACCGGGACTTTCTTCGCGTACCTCGGAACCGCGTGCGGAGTCGGCAATCAGCCGCCTACTCCGCCCGAGTGCATGATGCAGAAGCCGCCCACGATGGCCTGGTGCAACGATTGTCAGGTCAGTGCGGGTTCCTGCATCGGTGGTGGCGCCGGCGCCTGGGTGTTCAACAATGGCACAGGTTCGAACCTCTGCATCTCGCAGAGTGGAACCATCGGTGTTGGCCCCGCAACCGTGAGCGGTTTGAGCGTCAACACCGGAACGATCCCCTTCGCGATCCCCGATGTCCCTGACGCCATCTATGCCGGGTATGGGAATATCGCACCGAGCTCGACGACCATCTTTCCGCTGACCACCGGCTCTTATAACTACGCCGGGTATGTCGATGTCGAGGTCGGGGGCAGCACGCTTTGCCGGGTTCCCTTCAGCGCAGCATTCAACGGAACGTCGGGCACGACATACACGCCCTATAATTTCGCCGGCAACTCGTACACCTGCTCGGATACCGTGAACACGGCCAGCGACATCAACGTCTATTGGGCATCAGGTAATTCGATTAAGGTCCAGAACAACACCGGGCTTTCGGCGCCGGTGCCGTGGTCGATAGCGTTCCATACCGGAGCGTTTTAACCGGAATGCAAACGGGGGAGTGGAGTGAGTGGTAGTCAACAGCCAAGACGTAGTTACCTGGGATTCCTTCTGGAAGGTCATGGGCTTGTTTATGGGAGTATTCGCCGGGGCATGGGCCATCCTCGTTAAGCTGATCTGGGATAAGGCGAGCGGCGCGGAGTTGCGTACCCATACCGAATCCGACGCTCAACAGTTCGAGCAAATGTCAACTCAGGTCTCAGGCATCGAAGGGCGCACCCGCGAGGATATGCGCAATCTTGCGGAACGTATCGACGGTCGCTTGGAGACAATGACGCAACTTCAGGAAAACCGGCACGTTGCGAACGTGAACAGACTAGACGCTATCTTGGATAGACTGCCGGTTAGAGGAAGCAAATGACTTTCGGAGATCCGCTCAAGCTGATTCCCTGCATTGCCGCGATCGGTGTCTTTACCGCGCTGTGCCTCGGCCGGATAACCGCGACCGAGGCTGCGATGCTTATCTCGGGAACCGTCGCGGTGGGGAACGGGATCAGCGCGGTAAATAACCGCAATCCCGGTCCCTAGCATCATTCCCGCGCTTTTGGGTCGGTGCGGAGCTTGGCTACTAGGTAATCCTCGAAGCGGTCGAAGATAAGTAGCCACTGTGCCGGTATATGGTAGTCGTTCTCGTGTCCGCGTTTTATTTCATCAAGGAAGAGACCACGTAGCTTGGCATCGCGGACCTCGCTGGATGGGTCGGAAGCAAAGTGACCATGTAAAGAATGATCAGTAGGGAGGGTGCATGGCTCACCCGAGGATGTCATCGCGCCGCACCGCGCCGCCTTCGGGGTATCGCGTTCGGTGGTGGGTTGCGGGTAACGAGCCGCATAGGCGTTGTATCTTTCGCACGTTTCACAAATGCAGCGAAGGCCATGTACTACGTACTTATAGAGATCCCTAACTAGCCAATCCGCCTCTCGCAGCCGCTCGCTCTCGTCGTCGGGGTGGGCGGCGAGTTCGTGTAGCCTGAGTACAAAGTCCACGTTGGGGCTTTCGTTGTAGACGTTGACGAATCTGTCAGCGACCCATTTTAGAAATTGCGCATCCCGTAAACCAGCCATCTACTTGCCTCCCTTGAGTAGCGCCCAAATCATCGCGACGCAACACATAGTGAATGCGCCTAATACTCCCCAGAGTAGGTATGTTTGCCAGTCCACGATCTACTTGTCTCCTTGCTTCGGGTGGTCCGCCAGAATCTTATTCAGTCGCCGCACTACTTCATCGATGGGGATGTCGTCTCGGCGGTCGTTGGAGAGTTCCGCCGAGTATTGGAGGAGGGCGTCGTATAGGTCGGGCATCTACTTGCCCCCTGCGGCGACCTGAATCTCGCCACGAATGCATCCCTCCGCATGACCGCCGAATCCGCCTGGACGATGGAAGCAGGCACAATCAAGATGAATGGCGGCGGCCTCGGCCAATGCGCGCCACTTGTCTATTGCAGCCTCCAACTCGCCGATGCGCGCTTCTTGCACAACCCGCAGCTTGTCTACGATTGCGGATAGCTGCTTACCGCGCTCCACTTCTGCTGCTATCTCTGCTTGGAGCGACTCCAACTCGCCGATGCGCCGAGCCTGGGCGGTGAGAGTGTCGGCGGCATCAGTGTCTATAGTAACTTGAGCGCTAATTCCTAGATTCAGTTCAATTAGCCTCGCGCTATCCCGCAACTCCGCGACCAGCTTCTCGACCTCTTGCGGCACCGGCAGGGCGAGGCGCGCTTCGAGAGCAGCATAAGCGGTCGTTAGTGCAATGATGGCTAAAATCGCCTCGGCTTCCCTGGTCTCTAACTCTCTAATCCACGCGAACAGGTTCGGTGCGGCGTTGCGCAAGGCGACGATGGCTTCGGCCGTATCGAAATCTACTACATCGGTGATAGTCGGAGTCGTCTCAAAGCTCATATCAAAGCGCAGTTTCGGGCCAACATCAGTATGGATAAAGAACTCGCTCCCCGATGTCGTATAGCTTCTCCACGGTTCTTTAGGAGCCTTCGCCAGCGTCGCTTCCAGCGCCTCGATAGGGGGTCTTTCGGTGGTCATGCGTAGCTCCAATCTTCCTGTAGGGCCGAGCGCGGACTATATCCATCCTCGAAGTAAGTAAACCACGAATCACAGAGACCCGTACTCTTCGTGTAGCGGTATCGACAACCATACCGGATGCCCCAACAGTCTAGCCGGAATCGCCACCACCAAAACTTCAATCGGTAGCTTGTTCTTAATCGAGCTGCCAGTTCTGCTCGCGCCTTAGCCTTTCGCTTCTCGTTGTATGGCTCGTCGCTCGGATGGCACCGATAGACGCAATCAATTTCATCAACGAACACGCCCGCGACTATTTGTTGATACTTCATCGTCTCACTCCCTCCGGCCCTTGGGCGGGGCTGCGGCGGCGGTCAGGTAATAGGTGATTTCATATTCGGGCGGATCGAATTCTTGCCCGGTCTTAGAATTGACCAACACGCCGCAGCGCACTATCACCGCGCTATCGGGAAGTTGACACTTGGAGTGCTTCGTCCTGATTCTATGAAGTTCTATCTTCACATCATCTCCCTTGACGCTTCGGCAGCGCGGCTACTTGGTCGCCGCAGCGTTCCCGCAGCTATAGGACTGAGTGCCCACGATATCCAGCGTGTTGACAGCCAAGGTGCCGTCATTCGTTGTGGTCGTAGGTGTCAGCACTGCCCCGTTCTTCATCGCCAGCGAAGTTGCGGTTAAAGGTCCGATGATAGCGGCCAGTTGAGCTGCCACCGTGGCGATGTTCGGTCCATTCAGATTCGCGGTAACGACATGATCCGACGGACAGTTGAGCTTGATGGTAGAGCAGCCGGAGAGCGCGAGCGCCAGCGCGAGAATCGATAGAAGTTTCATTGTTTAGCGAACCCCCTTGAGCGAATGCCGATCTGTTTCGAGAGTCGGAGAGCTTTTCAGCCAATTGCGCCGGCCCATGATTCTTCGCTGTCTGCGGGAATGTCCAACGGAAGACGGGCGGCGCCGGGCCTTATCGTCCGCAAAGGTCTGAGTCCAGCCACCGGCCGGTGTCCACTGAAGCTGATAGCCGCCAACCGCCAATGTGTTCGGCGCCGTGAGAACGCTTCTGAAGTCGTAGGGTCCGGCCTCGCCAGGAACGAAGTAGGCTGGTGTCACGAAGTCCGAGACCATAATCCCGTCTTTCAGATAGGCGATCGAATCATCCTCGACCGGATCGCAAAGCTCCTGCGAGAGAAATAGCGCGTTTGGGTTGTCCGCCCACTGACAGGCTTGATCAATCAGCGGATCGCCCACCATCTCCAGAAGCTCATGCGATATGGTGACCGAGGGGTTGTCTTTGGCCTCAATCGTGGTCTTAGCGAAGGCGAACCCAATCGGCCAACCTGCTGGCGTAGTTTGATGGTAGCCGAGCGCGTCCGCCTGATTGGAATCGTCGGCGACGAGAAATTGGAAAAACTTCGGTTCCATCGCCTGCGCTTTGGGAACGAAAATCATTTCGAGGCGTTGGCAGCCCCAATAGGGTGCTACGTCCTCGGCCACCTGATGCATCACGGCCGCCATGATCGCCGCGACCTGAGCGTCAGTCAGCACGGTAGAAACATTTTGATACTGAACGTTGATCGACATAAGCGGCCTCCTTAAAGCCATTCCTTTCGCGGATGTTGAACGATATGACGCTCCATTCCTTGCGGCCCGAAAAAGCGAGTCCTGCGACCCGTCCAATTCGCTCCCATGTGAACCTCTTCGCTTTCGAGATGGATAGCGAAGATTTCCGGTATCAAGGCGCGCTTCTCGCGCGGGAAAGAAAACGCGAAGTTAACGTCACTGCGACCGGCGTTCGTGGAATGGTCGTTCGGGTACTCGGATTTGTTCGAGCCCAGCGGATTCCACATCTGAAAAAACCCTGGCGGTAACCATCCATTATCCCGGTGGGGACCAATTCTCACGTTGAGCGGAAAGCTGTTACCCCTGATCCAGAAATTCGGCTCGTGCTGGAGTTCGGGGAAGACGAGATGTCGATACCAGTCTTCGAAGCTCTTGCACATCAATCGATCAACGCCGTAGAGAAAAGTCGGGTCGAGCTGCGCGATCTCGAACATGTCGCGCGCCCGCGGAGGAAGAACCGTATCGGCGTCGAGATGAACAACCCACCCGGTTTTATTGAGCTGCTTCAACCCCTGATTGATCCCGCGGCCTTTAGAAAAGGGGGGAACGTAAATCTTTCCTTTCCCTGATAACGCGCTGAGAGGAGTTCCACCGTTGATATGGAATTCGTGAGTGACAACGAACTCCAGATCGTGATACTCGCACAATCGCCGCGTCGCTTCGTCATGCGGTGCGGTGACGATCACCCACCTGTCGAAAGCCTGCTTGTTGAAGAGAATCGAATGAGCCAGAAAGTCGGAGTAATCGACGCAGACTGTTACTGCCTCGATGTAAAGTTTTCTCTGGATTGAAGTTTTCCCATACGCCGCGCGCGCCTCTTCCACATACCCCAGCGCATCCAATTGCGTCCCTCCCTTGAAATTGTTGCGGAATTCTACTTCGTCGCGTGTTCCCGCTCGGTCATCCATTTATCGATGGTGGAAGTGCGGAACCTGTGATCCGATCCGACTCTGAACCCCGGAATCTCGTTGTGCTTTAGCATTCGATAAATCGTCGAGGGATGCACATTGAGATATACCGACAGTTCCTTCACGGTCATTACCCTATCTTCTGTTTCCATCGCCCCTCCGCTGTCGTAGCTATCAGGAAAGCGCAGGATAGAGCAAATCAGCGCTTCAGGCTCCACATTCCGGCACTATTTTGAAGTGCGCCTGCTGCCTTCAATTTGCTCGCCGCGACCCTGGTGGTTTCCGGATGCCGCCCGATGAGCTTCGCCAGCGGAGTAATCTGCATCTCGCCGTGAATCAGCAACGCATCGATGATTTTCGATGGAACGCCGGTAAAGCGCTTCTTGTAGCTTTCCCATCGTGGATCGAACTGGTCGGACGATGGCGTAGACGACGGATTGGCGAATGGTGGCATTTCCTCACCGATAGCAAGTTCGATCTCCCCGAAGAGAGCGCGCAATCCATTATGTATGGGGCCGAGGATGCGTCGGAGATTTTCCACGCTCCGACCGAGGCGCTGCTTATCTGCGGTCAGATCCTCGACCTCACGCCGGAGTGAACGCGCCTCATCTTCGAGACGCTGGCGCTCGCGCCGCCATTCGCCGGATAGCCCATCATCCGGTCGAGGCTCTTCGATGAATCCCTCAAGCGCTAATGGTTTTGCCGTCATTGCTCTTGTCCTCGATCTGCGTGCGGAAAGCCTCGAAAGCTCGTTCCATCAGATTTGGCAAGCCGTATTCTTCGAGCCTGCGCAGAGCAGCAATCCCAAATGCGAGCGCGGCTAGGTTCCATCGGACTTCCGTGAAAGTGTCGCACGGCAATGCCAGCTCGGGGAGCTGATCCATCGTGTTCATGATCCAGCGCTTCGCGTTAGTGCGGTGCTGTCCGAGGCGCACGAATGCGTCGATGTCAGGCGTCGGACCTTCGGGGTGAACCTTGCGCGCCTTGTCGCGGTAGGCGTCGTCGATTTCCTTGATCGTAGGGACCGGCGAATCGATCCCGAGCGCGGTCTGCCACGAGTAATCCTGATCGCGATTCTCTTTCGTCAGGTAGACGGCCACACTCGGATCGCGCCGCGCAGCATCGCCGGTGTTGTAGGTGATAACTATCTTCTTGGCGCCAGCCTTGCGAAGCTGTTCACACAATTTGTCGCGGTAGTAGGCGAGCGGCTTTTTCCACTGACGCATCTCACGACGCTTATCGATCAGCGTGCGCGGCCGCTCTTTGGGCCATTCTATGGGATTCCGATCATCGATCTGGACATCCTCGGGCTTCATGCAGCTTCCTTCAGCACCTTGCGAGCGGCCTGCTCCTGGAGCTTCAGTATCTTGGCGAGCAGTTGCGGGCTCGGACGGCGGTGGCCGTTCTCCAGATACGCGACATGACTCGCCTTCACTCCGAGCTTGGCGGCGATCTCCCGCTGCGTCAGGCCGAGCGCTTCCCTGATCATCAGGTACTCGCGCGGCTTCAGCGACAAGGGTTTGTGACAATGAGGACAGAGCTTGACGGTGGTTTTCTTGGCGGTCATATCAATCTCCTTTGGGGAAAGTCTTCGCGGCATGCGCTCCACCACGCTTGGAAGATCGGCTCACCCTCTTGGCATCGCGGAGATTCAAACGTCGGGCGACCGCTGCACTGCTCACATTTCTCGCAGTGATCCCGCCATGCGCGGTATAGCGCTTGACGAGGCGTCATTCGGTCAAATCCTCCGCTTCCTCGGATTTCTTCCCGCGCTTCTTGGGAAATCCGATCGGTTCGGTTGCGTTGATCGCGGCGGCATCCTCATCATCAGGCGGAATCGCCTTCAACTGGATGATGAACTTCAGCCGCAGCGGGCCGTTGATGTTCTCACCGATCCACTTCTTGGCCTCGGTGACTGCCTTGGAGAAACGGTTTTCACCGTCATCCGTGATTCTGTACGACAAGCTTGTTTTCAATCGCGACCTCCAAATAGTTGCGGTTGATCTGTTACCTGCTTGATTACCGGCGGCGCGATGTCCGGTATGACTTCGATGTCGATCGTCACGCGCGGCCGATCCGAGTACCACTTCCGAACGGTCCCTTCGACGATAAACTTGTCGTCACGGATCGCGATCCCGATCATCGCATCGCCGCAAGCCTTCGCCACATTGTCCCAATCCGGTGTCTTACATGGTCGCAGATAGCCCGCGAGCATCTTTTCCCTCGCGCGCTTCGATGCTGAAAGGGGAATCGGGAAGAAGGCCTGAATCGTTATCTTCATCTGTTCTGCGATCGGTGGTCGGACTTCGCCGGTTTTGGTATCCGTCATCGCCTTGGAAGCTGCGAGACGCGCGTGATCCTTCCATCCCGCATAGGAGCTTTCGTCATAGGCGTGCGTACCGGAGCGACCATCCTTGGACTGCCAGCTCATCGTCTTTTTGCGGAAAGGACGCGCCTCACCGCCGATCTCGATGTGGATGATGTCACTCCCCATCCACTTCGCTTCACGCATCGGCTTTCTTCCCGCGCACGGCTCCGAACCCATGCGCTCTTGCATGTTCGGACTGGCTCATAACCTGTAAGTTCACCAAAGAGTTGTCGGTCCTGTCGTGATTGCGGTGGTGTACCACCTCTTCGCTCAACAGCGGTCGACCCAACCAATCGGCGACAATTTTGCGGTGCTCAAGCACCATGCCGTTCGCATCGGCCATCGGATGCCCGGGAATAATCAGCCCGCGATAGCCATCGGTACGTACGACCCCTGTGATTTCGCGGGCGCGATACTTCGGATTGTCACGACCGTCAAAGGTCCGGCGGCGACCACGCGCGATCGCTAAGCTGAGGCTCTCGCCTCTGGGTCGGATTGGCACACCGGCCTTTCTCAATCGAGCACAGACCGCGTTGCAGCTGAGTCCGAATCTTTCGGCAACTTCGCGGGAAGTTGCCCCCTGCTGGTACAACTCGATTAGACTAGATGTCTGTATTGGTTTTTGCGCCACGGACTGTCCCCACGATCTCGATTTCGATACCTGGAATTACAATCGACATTTCAGACGTGCGGCGATCGAGATGGTCCGTAAGCATCTTCTTCCAAGCGCCGGGCTTGATGTCGAAGAGGTGCAGCAGCAGGGTCGGATTCTTCGCCAGCCATCCGGTCAGAGCCTCAGCGTCAACAATCCGCTTCAACGTCGCGCTGGCCGAGATGCTTGAGACCCCCGGTATCTTCGCGGTTTCCTTCGGCGCCGGCGCAATAACTGGCGGGAGCGGCGCGGCCTCCACGGTCGCTGCCTCCTCAACCCGCCCGTCGGCCTTCAGGGCCTCCACGTCCTTTTTGCGATCCTCTTCCTGCTTGCGACGCTGCTCATCCTCGATACGGCGCCGCTCATCGTCGATCTTCTTCTGCTCCTGGCGCTGGAACATGAAGGCCACGTCGGAGAATGCCTTGCGCGCGGCATTGGGGGCAGCGGAAGCGTTCGCGAGGAGCGTCGTCATGCGCTTGTGCCAGCGATGGAAGGTATCCGCATCGGCGCGAGCCTCCGACTTGTCGAGGTCGGAAAGCAGCACATCCGCGGTTTCCTTGAGTTCCTGGAACTGCGAGACGAGGCCGGGTCGGATGTCGTGCTTGACCTTGGCGGCTTCGAGCTTGTCGGCGAGAGTTTTGAGGCTGTCCTGAATCTCGGCCGCACGATGCATGAACGGTTGTGACAGCGCTTTCTCGCGCGCGTCGGTGAGCGGTTGCGGTAGCGCTTCCATTGCTTCGACCTCCAGATCGGCTTTGATGCCCCGCGCGGTAGGTTCGTGAGGATAGGATTGAGGAAGCCCGTCGCGACCAGAAGGGGGGGGCTGGACCACGGGCTCTAGCGGGGGTGCGCCGCCAGCGGAGGAGACTTTATCGGGATCGCCTTTGATGGGCGGATCCGGCAATGTCAAAGATTCTTGTTTCACTTTCGGCCTCTCCTTTGTGTAAAAGCTAGGCGGTAGTGCCCCGCTCTTAGGATGCAGCCCACAGGTATCACCGATCGTGGCCAGATTCTTACAGGCCGGATCGGAGCACATATCTTTCCATTCGTGATCGCCTCGATGGCCACGCTTAAGAACGCATTGTTGATCTCGGTATGGGCTAAGTGGGGGCGCCTCGTTGTTAATTTCGCAGCGTTCCAATCGCGCGAGATTCTCGGCGCTCGGTGCGTCGTCGATCAGCGGCTTCGGCCTCGGGAACATGTCCTGCCATGTGATCGAAGGGCGATGCTGATTGAAGAAACGATCCTTCACGAGAAATCATTTCACCCCTTGATATTGAGCCTTCACCCACCACGCTCTTACCAGAATCGTAAAGGCTGAAAAGTCGCTCGGATCGGTCAGATGCGTCAGCTTGTAACTCCCATCACCGGGCAGATTGATGCAGTAGCGACGGCGAGAGCGATTCCCTTCCGCGATGATTTGACCGGCGGTTTGCAACCGGACGAATTGCGGGAATGCGCCAGTCTTGACTTCGAGCACGGCTAGTTGGGGGTTATGGTCATCTAGCGTCCCAAGTAGATCGGGGTGGCTTATGAATCGCTCGGCCCGACAGACGAATTCATTTTGATGGCTATCGTGACGCCACGAATGTCCCCGTAGAAACTTACGAAAACCATCGGTGTACGGTTCCAGAAAGTCCCGCGCTTGCTCGGTCCATTCCGGCTCCCGACCCATCGCGAGATAAGTCACTGCACGGTCTACCGCTGACCCGCGTTTCAATCCTACCTCTCGGTTAGCAGGTCCGGCCGCTTCCAGATGGTCGTAGAAACCAAAGTCGGCGAGGATCCGCGTCGTCGAGGGCCAGAAGGCTAATGAAACTGGAACCTCTATCGCCATGAGTAAATCTCCGCATAGAACTCGTAAGCCCAATCGGGAGAGAATATTTCCCTGCAATGGTAACAACGCATCGGATCGTCAGGATTAGCGGGGAATGCGTAGGCGTCTCTCGATAGGTCGAATGCCCAAATGCGCAGCGCAATTCGATTCAGTCGACCACATCGCTTGCATGGAGCGACCGCCTGCGGTGGACCAACCGAATCGGGCTTATGTTCGATGAGGAGAATCATGCCTCCGCTATCGCATCCATGATCTTCGAGGTTTGCCCTTTCTTGATCTCGTCCAATTCGTCGATCTGAATCCCGCACTTCTGGTTGATGAGCTTGAGCAGCGCGGAATGCCGCAACCCCTTCTTCGACGCAGCCTCGGTCAACGCGCGCTCCTCGTCGGCGCTGATGGTTTCCTCGAGATTGGACATCGCGGGATGCTCCACCTCGGGTTCGACCTTGCGCGATGAAGGCGGAGTACCGACCTCCTCGTTGGCCTTTTCCGCGCGTCGCATCCGTTCGAAATCCTCATCGGCTCCGGGGGTAAAGTGCGCCGCATCGAGGTCAGCAGCGCGCATGTAACGCTCCATCGCCTCGGCGTTTTGCCCTTCCGGCAGCCGCTTATCGAGGATGCGATAGGGAGTCTTGCGCCAGCCCTCTTCCCAAAACTTCTGTGGATTCCACAACATCCCGTCAGGCTGTTTGGAATGACCTCGGTGACGCAGCACGCGATCTCGGGAGCACACCTCGAATTGTGTTTCGCCGGTCGGAAGGATGACCCGCGCATAGGCGGCGACCGCATCTTTCTCCTTGCGCTCGTTCCCGAAGTTCAGTTCGTGAACGAATTCATCGCCCTTGCTGGTGCGCGAGATGCGAAAGATATCGCCCTTGAAAACCACATCGGTATCGAGCTGCATGATCGACCCGGCCTTCAACCGCAGAAATGCAAGTCCGCGCCAACCCGGCTGTCCCTGCGCTTCCTTGCCGTAGGGCACGCAGTAGAAATGCCCGCGTGTTCCTCCGACTTCCAAGCCGAGCTGCGCCGCTGCCACCACACATTCGACGAGAGATTCATCCGAGCAAGTAGCTAGAAGTGGAATACGCCGGACCAGCGCCGCCATTGCGAAGAACCGTTCCGGCGTGATCCATTCGGCCAGCATCTTCTGGATATCGGGCCTGCGCTTGTCGAGCAGCGCGGGAAAATTATCCGTCATGATTTAGAATCTCCCTGTTTCGTGAGTTGCGGCGTGATGGTCGAGCTCCGCCAGCGAGTTGAAGCGTTGCGGACAGTACGGACATTGCGTCTTACCGTCCCAATGCGCGAACGGATCGCGCTTCTCCTTGTTCTTCGGTGACGGGCAGTGAAGCTTCCAGTGCGCGACGAGAATCAAATCGCGAACCGCGGTCGCCAAATACGGACGCGGACGCTGCGACCATTGGACGCGAGCGGGAATATCCTCGCCGCAGTCAGGGCAACGAATGGTCTTGTCCTCGCACGCCACAGCTAGAAGCCTCGTCCCTTGAAACAGAGCAGCGCCATCAGCGCCACCGTGTACGCCGTAGCTTGTAGCTTACGCATGGACTTTCACCTTCCCGTTCGTGGCATTCAGCGCGAGAACTCTCAGCCAAGAGGCAACCGAGCGTTCGGCCTGTCTGGCCGCTTCCTCGATAGCCTTCTTCTCTTTCGTGCTGACGCGCAACTTCATCGTCCATTGCTTTCCCATGAGGACAAGAGTGGTACCATCTCCGACCCGCGCGAGTCAATACACAAAATGTCAGCGTTTCAAAAACCGTTACGAATCAATGACTTACGCGATGCAAGGGCGATTCGTTTTGACAGGACATCCGATCGGGGATAGCAACATACTCCGCTGAACATCCGATCGAGGGGGAAGCTATGGCATCCGACCCGCTACAAGGGACGGTTCCACAGGGAACCGATTCACCGCATCATGCCGATGAACAAACGCTATCAACTGCTATATTAAGCCCGTCGCGGGATGCTTCAGTATTGGACCGCGTGGCCGCCGGATCGCCCCCCTTTCCGGCGGCTTTTTCTTGTCTGGTGCCGCGACTGCTTCGGTGGGCTTGGAAGGTAATTGATTCAAGGCCGCCGGATTATGTCATTCAGCCTGATGGCCATTCGCTCCATTCGCTCTATCTTGAGCGTTGGCGCGTCGTTGAATCCAAGCTCGCAGGCGTGAAAGTCCATCGTGTGCATCGTTCCGATGACGACAGAGCGCTTCATGATCACCCTTGGACGAACCTTTCGATTGTTTTATCCGGCGGATATTTCGAACATCGAATCCTAGCGGGCGGCGTTCACTCGCGACGCTGGTGCGGCCGTGGTGCGATCGTCTGGCGAAGGGCGAAACAGGCTCATCGACTGGAGGTCATCTCGGGCGCGCCTCCCACGGTTACACTTTTCCTGACTGGTCCGCGCCTGCGCGAATGGGGATTTCACTGCCCGAACGGATGGATTCGCTGGCAGGATTTTACCCTACCGAACGATAAATCGAGGATCGGAAAAGGGTGCGGCTGATGGAATTCGCTGACCTCGCGCGTTCTCTCTCCGCCGTCCTCGACACCAGCGGTAAGCGCAAAAAGTTCGCCGTCGACTGTCCGGCCGGATGCGGGGGCACCCTGACCGTCAAGGATTTCGGCAAGGATGGTCCGAGCCTGCATTGCAGCGCGGGATGCGCTACCGAGGCGATCCAGGCCGCGATCGAGAAGCCCAAGGCCGAAACTAACGGATATCACTCCAACGGCCACGCGAACGGCAACGGAAACGGGAAAATCCATCTTCCGGCGGTGGATCCGACGCTTTGGAAGTACCGGATGAGCCATCAGGTGCGCGACGATTACGAGCTCGCGCTGAAAGAGACACCAGAATTTGTGCGCGGGATGTCGCTCGATGCTGCGATCGAGAGCGCGGTCGAGGCGCTGCGCGCGAAGATTCTGAAGCCGCACAATCGACCGCCGGTGCTGAACGGCACCGAACTCGACGAAGAACTGCAAACCATCGCGCGCGGCGCCTTGACGCCTTACTTTCCAAGCGGAGAGCTTCAGCCGGCAACTGACGATCGGTCTGTGATCATCTGGGAAGATCACGCCGCCGCAGTGGTCGCCAACGCCGAATATCTTCAGCGCTCGGAGATCGTCGAGCGCCTATTTTACACGCAGTCGATATCGCTCGGCGTTGGCGGAAAACATCAGGGCAAGACCACGAACTCGCGCACTCTCGCGATGTCAGTGATGCGCGGCGTTGAAATTTGGGGCCGGAAAACCGCTCAGGGCCACGTCATTTACGCTGCCTCAGATGACGAAGTAGCGACGACACGCATGCAGCTCCTCGCGATGGGATGGCGTGAAGGCAGCGATCCTCTCGCGCTGGTCAGAATCCGTCCGGACGCGGCGGCGGATCCGGATCGCGTGCTCTCCGAGCTCGCTGTAGGGGCTCAAAAGTACGGAACGATTCTCATCATTCTCGACATGCTTTTCGACTTCGCCCGAATCCGCGACGAGATGAGCTACGCGGGTACGCGCGAGGCGATCGGCAAAATCCAGACGCTCGCGGACCTGACCCGCGCGCACGTCCATTCGACGCATCATTCTCCGAAGTACATGACCGACGTTGCAACTGCGGCCACGGCGGCACTCGGATCGCAAGGAATCTCAGCGCGATTCTCCCCAATCGTTCTGACGCGCAAATTTGGCGACGATCTCTTCACGATCGAGAGCACGCAGACGCGCGATCCGCGCGGGCTTGCGCTGCCTCAGACCTGCATCGAGCTGAACGAACAGGGTTGGGCGGTTTCGAAGGGTCCATTCAAAAACTGGATGAAATGGAAAATGTACGCGGGCCGGGTGATGGCGCTTTTCGAGGGCCAAGAATCTGATACCGAATTGAGCGTCGTTCAGATATCGAAAGACCTCGATCTGCCTAGGCCCGAAGTTCAGAACTGCTTATACCACCTAACCACCGATGACGGCCGTTTGGAACGTCGAAAGATTGGTCGTTCTTTCAAGTACAGGCTGAAAAACGCCGGACTTTTTAGCGCAACCCAGGATCAACCGAATGAGCGTCGTAATTCTCCAGACTGAACGCCTCCAGATCGTCGATCTGGGTGAGGAAAAGCCTAACAAATACGGCAAGTTGCGTCGGTTCGCGTTATATGAGCGGACATCTACACGGCACGATTGGCGAGCGATACGTCAGCTTGACGCTGAAGGGATTAGCGCCGTGCTCGAACAGATACTCGATGTGTATTCCACTAGTACTAGGTCTACAACAACAGATGCTTTATGACGCTAACGCATCGGAGGCAAAATGGCTGTTTACAGAGACGAGGCTTACAAACTTGCGGGCATCGCGGCGATGACTCTGATCGGAACCAAGGACAGCAAGGAGCTGACCAACGAGGAGATGATCGATTGGGCCCACGAATTAGTTTCTCTTGCGGACGAATCGCTCGCGAAAGAGGAAGAAGCAGCGGGAAAAAACGAGCTATAGATGTCACCTTTTCACTTTTGGGCAACGCTACCCATCGGAGGATAAGCAACCGTAATGGACAGACCGCCGGTATTCTCGGACGAAGCGTACAGATTGGCGACCTTAATGGCGATCGCCTGGAACGGCGCCACTTGGAACGGCGTCGAGGGCGGCGGATGGGAAAAGGAACCCGTGGCTGGTGCTTTGGGATTTTCCCTCGACTTGCTCGAAGCAGCGGAAGCGGCGCTCTGGAAGCGACGCTCTGGAAGCGACGGGCGAATTTTATGAGCGTTGAATTGGTCGACTATTTCGACGCGATGCTGGCCTCGGATGCGATCATGCCGTCGCAGTTCTACCCCGGCCGCGAGTTCCCGCCGGAAAAGCGCCTCATCCTGGCCGTCCTCGAGGACGCACTCCGCATCGTGGTCAGGGAGAAATTCTCCGGCAACCTAAGCCGCCAGCGCACGATGGACGATGCCTGCGACTGGATTGCGGCTCGCGGAACCTGGCTGATGTCGTTCGATTGGGTCTGCGAGGCGCTGGAAATCGACGCTGAGGCACTGCGCGAGAAGATCCTGTCCATTCGCCCACCTGAGTCGGGAAAGCCTGCCCTGCTACGCAAGAGCACGAGCAATCAGGTCTTAGGACGGCGATCCCCGATAACGATCGGATCACCGCGGCGAAAGTTTCAACGGATCGGACTCGGACACCGCGAACGGTTGGGCGGAGTTCGGCGCCAAGATCAGGAGTGGTGAGCGCTATGGGATGCAAATATTGCGATTGTGAGAATTGCGCGCGCGAGCGTCGCGTCGATGAACCTGACGAACAGGCGCGCAGAATCAGGGAAATCTTTCGCCTAGCCGCCGGGTCCGGTGCGATCCCGCGAGCCGAGGTCTTAAATTTCACCCGCACCGGGCGCGCCACCATCGCACGGCAAACGGCGATGTACCTGGTCCGCAGGCTGACCAATCTCGGGTACGTGCGCATCGGCGCTATCTTCAACCGCGACCATTCGACGGTGATCCATGCGGTACAGGTGATCGAACGTCGCATGGAGTATCCCGCGTTCAAGAAGCTGATCGACGGTTGGGCAGCGCAGATCGAAGACGCCAAGTGCCCGATCGTCAACGAGGCGCCGCCTTTCAGCGCCTATCCGACTCAGCATTGTGTATTGAAGCACGGGCATTATGGGGATCATGAATGGCGAGCGGTAGAAAAGCGCGAGGATGCGGCATGAGGCAACTGGTCTGGCTCGATCTGTGTTCCGGTCTCGGCGGCGCTTCGCGGCCAGCGCTAGACCGCGGATGGAAGGTAATCCGCGTGGACATCGATCCGCGCTTCAAGCCGGACATCGTGGCGGATGTGCGGGCGTTGCCGCTGAAGCCGTTTCACGTCGATGTGTTGTGGGCGAGTCCACCGTGTACCGAATTTAGTAAGTTTCAGATGAGATGCTTTTTCCCGAATCCACCGGATCCCGACCTCTCGATTTCTGTTGCCGTGAAGGAATTTATAGCGGCGCTAAATCCGCGCTTCTGGTGGATAGAGAACGTCCGCGCGTCGCGTCCGTGGCTCACAAAGATGTTCGGTCCCCTTCGGGCCAACGTACCGGGCCATGCTCTTTGGTCGAATCAGATGGTGCTGCTGCCGAATCTTGAGCCGCACAAAGGCAGCTTTTCTCAGCCTGCGAGCACGGGCAAACGATGGAGCTCAATAGGCCATGTCACCCGCAAAACCTACAGAGACGCCAACGGGAAAGAGCACGTGATGAAGCCATTCGTTGCTCATGGCCCGCTCAGATATAGCGCGAGGAACGCGGACGCGGCAAAAATCCCCTACGAGATAGGCGAGGCGATCTGTCGGGCGGTAGAAAGCAGAGAGGATGCGGCATAGTAACCGCACCCTCCCGAATCCTAAGATCGAGGATAATACAAGTATTACTTTAAGTTTCACGGTGCGATCCTAAGCACCGTGGATTCTGGAAGAAAGAGTTTTCGGAGCGATGGTCGATACTCGCTCGAATTCGCAGCGATCGTTGCAAGCTAAACAGAATTTCCCGGTAGTGTCCGCATGGACTGAGGCTGAATGACCGCAGTTGGCGCATCTCGTACTGGCGCACAGCTCCATCAAGCCCGCGGGTCTGACCTCGACACCGTAACCAGCGACCGGCCGCGCCCATTCGAGCGCATCGTGGTAGCTGAATTCGTTGCTCTTCCCGATTACCTGGCCGTCTTTGATCGCGACGTACAGCATTAGACTAGCTCCTCTTCGGCATTCTCGATGATCAGCGCGATCGCCGGTGTGAGACCGTTGCGGATGTCCAGCTTGCGATAGCAATCCCAGCACACTAGCAAACCTTGATCCTTCGGTCGGTTGCAGGTCGGACAGCTCGCGCTCTCGCGCACGTTGGGATGGTCGATGATGGTCGGATAGTCGAATCGATACATGATGATCTCTCCTTCGATACTCGCTCGTTTTGGTGCGCCTGAGAGAAGTTTTCCGTGCTCTCAGGCAGTGCCGCAGTCCTGCACGATCAGGTTTGAAGCGCGGCACTATGCCGCAATTTCTTCGCTAATCTCATAGTGGAAATGGTCGCATCCGCATGGCGTCCCGCCCTCGCTTTCGTACTTACATCCGAGCAGGTTTTCGAGCTCATCCGCGACGTGGTTAGATGCGAGATGCCCGCACGCGCAATGCTCGAGCTTGGCGATCAGACGCGCGCGTTCTTCGGCGCGATCGAAGCCCGGTGATTTCCATGCGCCGTCTTTGTAGACCAGATCGTTCGCGTGATCGAACTTGGCGAGCGCTTTGATGCTTGGATCGTGATCACGCGCGATCGATTTCATTTGCGATATCGCTCCGTTCAACCGAGCCGGCGCGCAATCGACGCAATAGCAATGCTCATCGTGATTCTTGAAGCATTGCGCGTACTTGTGAGTTTTGAGACTCGCTTGTCTCAGTTTGGTAACTGAATGATATCCGCATTTCGGGCAGTTCATGGTGCTTCACTCCCATGGTTTTAGGCTGGATTGCCTGAGACGTGGCCGAAGCCACGTTTCGCGCATTGAGCGCTCGTCAGTCAGGCTATTCGCCGATCGGTCCCTTACAGATCAGGCAGTGTGCTCGCTTCATTGCCCAGAACCAGCGTGCACGACTCAGGAACTGACAGTTAGCGAGATACCAGCTATAGGCCATTTGCAATTGAATGCCATGTATTAGATTCGTCATGGTCGTCTCTCCCGTTATGCCGCAAGCGCTTGCGTTTCGCTGTCAGACTCGCTCGTTTTGGCGTTCCTACCAAGAATCAGATTCGTGGCTTTCTGCGCTTGCGAGCTCGCGGTGATGATGAAACGCGAATCGTTCTGCAGCACCTTGATCCATGATTGCAGGTACGCAGTCGATTGATTCAGCGTTGCGGCGTTCGCAATGCCCGTCTCGCCACAAAGGAACGCCGCGGTGAGCTCGGCGATCAGCTCTTCTTTCGAATAGTTCGGGGATCCGAATCGATGCTCGCCCATTCCATCGCGCGCGAGTCTCGATGCGTGCCCGGTCGAATGACCCATTTCGTGAAACGCAGTCGAATAGAAATATTCGGCGTTGTCGAATGAATCGCGCGTCGGAAGATGAATCGAATCCGTTGACGGCCGATAGAAAGCCTTATCCGTTCCAAACTCGAGTTTCGGCCCTTTGCTCGTCTGACAGTATCCAGCGATGATTTTCTCGCCGGCCTCGATCGGCTCGATTACTCGCGCATCCTGATCCGCCGGCGCCACGATACCCTCACACTGACTCAGATTGAACACGCGATAGTATTTCAGAATCAGGTAAGCGTGCTCTTCGTTCTCACCGTCCGCATCCTTGCGAAAGCCCGGTGCACAATAGACCACGATCGATCCGTGCTCACCCTTGCGCACGTTCCCGCCCTTATTCAGCGCTTGCTTGAAAGTCAGCCAATATGGCGATTCGTATCCGGCCGTCGCGAGCATCAAGGTATTGACGCCTTGGTACGATTTCCCCGAGACCAGATTCCGCGGTCCGCCCTGTACCGACCAGGGCCGATGCCAAGGTATCGTGCCTTGCTCCATTTTCTCCAATATTTGCTTGGTTACTATTTCCGCGACATTCATGGGCTTCACTCCATTTCAGTCTGCTATTGGCGAGCTCCATTGCCCGCGATGTCAGTCCATCACTGCATTCCTCATACCAACCTAAAACCTCAACAAATCCATCAATGCTGTCTCAACCCCGCTACAGCACAACATAATCATCAGTTGCATCGGCGCTACTTTTGTTGCATCCTCGCCAATTAGATGGCCCATGACTCGTTACCACGTAGAGCTCCATTGCCCAGGTTGCGACCGCTCTGAAGTCGTATCCGCTGTCATGCGCTGGTATGGCCGCGTCGATATCGAATGTGTCAATTGCGTCCGTAAAAGGAACAAAAAAGAGCGCGATGCTCATATGGCTAAATGCGAGGCTATCGTTGCCGAAGCTCAAACCGTCAAGCCACGCCCAGAGCTCGTGACGCGTTTCGGCGCTGGTGGTGTTGAGGCTTCGCATAATGAGACCGCATCGCAAAACGCGATCGCATAAGATGCATTATGACAACTAGTGGCTTATCGATCGTGTTGGACTGCGATTGCTTGGACTGTGAGAACCAGCGCAAACGCATTGCCGGGCAGATTCTGCGAAGCATGCTTTTAGCCCCACGAGCGACCCCCACCCCCAAAAAGCACGGCGGCCGGGATGGTCGCGCGGCCCCCGCCTCCACCTCCACAAAATCCAAAGTTGGGTGACCCATGAAGAGTTGGGCGAATGTGATAGCGAAGATTCTGCATCGACCAGATGTGTGTAACTGCGCGTATGTGTTCAACTATTTGAAGGTGAGCGGGAATTGAATCCGGTCGAGAGCAGCGAGTTCCGGAATCGGAGCAAGTTACCGCACATTTGGTGGCCGCGGAGTTACCAGCGGAAGATGTTTGAGGCGTGGGAGTTGGGGATCCGGAGGTTTATGTGCGTCTGGCCGCGGCGCGGGGGGAAGGACAGTTGTGCCCTGAATTTCACGATACCCCGGATGTTCGAGAGGGTGGGAACGTACGTGCATTTGTTTCCGGAGTTAGCGATGGGGCGCCGGATCATCTGGGATGAGAAGACCTCGGGGGGTAAGACGCCGGAAGGGAATTTCGTTCAGGGGTTTGCGTATCTGGAGCATTTCCCGAGGGACATCTTATTCAGCCACAACCGGAAGGGGGCGATGAACGAGGCTGAGATGACGGTCCAGTTGCAGAACACGAGCCTATATAGGATCGCCGGGGCGGACATGCCGGATCGTCTTAGAGGAATGAATCCGGTGGGGATCAACTTCAGTGAGTGCGCACTGATGACGGTTAGGCCGTGGCGGATCGTGGAACCCATTCTGGTGGCGAATGACGGGTGGGCGACTTTCAACACGACACCGCAGGGCTTGGACTGGTTCACCAGGTTGTGGGAGTCGACCAAGGATGACCCGAGCTGGTTTCACTCGATCCAGACCAATGACACGGTGCGGAGGGACGGGATTCTGTTCGGTTACAACACCCTGACCGGGAAATATGATCCGTACCCGGAGAACGGCGCGCAACTCTACCAGCCGGAAGAGATTGATGCGATGCGCCGGCGCGGAGTTGAAGAGGAGTGGATTCAGCAGGAGTTGTTCTGTTCATTCGTAGGAGCGAAAGCAGGGGCTTACTATGGAAGACAGATCGCAGATGCCAGACGAGAGGGCCGCATTGGAGTTTTTAGATACGACCCTCGATTCCTGGTCCAGACTGTGTGGGATCTCGGAGTTGCGGACCTCACTGCCATCTGGTTCTTCCAGAACGTGGGTAACTCCATCCGCTGCGTTGACTATTACGAGAACTCGGGGCGGGGGCTGGAACATTACATTGGGATTCTCAAATCCAAACCCTACGTCTACTCCGGGCATTGGGCCCCGCACGACATCCAGGCCCGAGAGTTGAGCTCGGGAAAGACCCGGCTGGAGATCGCGCGCGGGATGGGCATCTTCTTCCGCATCGTTCCGCAGATGGGCTTCCAGGACGGAATCAACGCCGCTCGGGCGATTCTACCGCGGTGCGAATTCGACGTGGAGAACTGCGACGGCGGCTTGCAGGCGCTTGAGAACTACCGATCGGAGTACTCGGACAAGCTCGAGGTGCACAAGACCAATCCGGTGCACAATCGGTGGTCGCACGGTGCGGACGCGTTTCGCTATCTTGCGATTGTGGCGGATTTGGAAAATGATATCGCGCAACGAGGCCCGGTGGTCAGTGTGACGGATTTCGACCCGATTAACAGTTGAGGGGGTAAGATGTCAGCGTTATTCGCAAGTCCGCCGAAGCTGCCAAAGACACCGGCGATGACTCCGCCGAAAAACACCGCGCTCGATGCCGAGATGCAGGCGCTTCAGCGGCGCCAGGGGGCAGCGGCCGCGGTCCTCACCGGACCCGGCGGCAAGCGCGCGGGAACTCCACCGACCAGCGGAAACAAATTGACCGGGCAATGAAAGCGATAATCGCGGACGGCGAGAATCCGCCACGGATCGTGGACCTCAAGCCTGGCGATATAGTCCCAGTCAAGAATCCCGATCACGTCATACTCTTGCCCAAATCGATGCAGAGTCTTCCGGTCGGAATCATCCCGATGTATTCGGAGAAAGAATTCTGCAATCAGATGGCGACTCTGGGCTCGTTCTTTTGGTGGGAGAACTCCTGATGCCGCAGACCCAAGCCGGCGCCGAAGTACTCAAGAAGTTCATGCACGAGTACGGCGCCAAGAAAGGCCAGCGAGTCTTTTACGGCCGTGTAAACTCAGGCTCCAACAAATTTGCAAAGGCGATGGGCGAAATGTCCGTCAGGAAACGAGCGGGGAAAAAGTAACATGGAAGATCGCGGCATCCGAACCCGAATGATGAACGACGGTTCTCAGTACAACTCCTCGGATGGGCAGCATCGCGAAGACGGTTCGGCCGCTGGCGGCGATTCGCGCGGCATCCGCTCGACTCCCGACGAGTACCGGGTTGGGCAGGAGCGCGGTGGCGAGTTGGCGCCGCACGTTCCCGGCCATCATCAGCCAATGGAAGACGAGATCGTCGATCGCGTGAAGGACGGGCATCTCAAACGATGAGACGTTGGCTTCCCGCGCTGCTGGCGTTCTGGTTCGTGATCCGCCTCAATGGGGTGGTCGCCCACGATTCGACCGAGCACGGACCATATAAAGACCTCGACACTTGCCTTCGCGCGGTCTCAGAGAAGGAGAACAATCTGATGAAGCTTCCGCCGAAGCCGGGCGTTCAGATCACTTTCGCCTGCGAGGAGAGTGCCGCTGATCTGCCGAAGGAAGCGCCGCTCGCCGCTTCCACCGCAACATTGGAGTGAGAAGGATTGGCGGTAGTCTTAAAATTCCCGCGCGGTAACAAGGCGAATGACGATCCGTCAGTTCAGCGGGATGTAACCGAGCAACTTGCCCGCTTTCAATATCTCCTGATCACTCAGCGTCTCTGGGCGGTCGAGTGGCAGGAAATCGCGAACTACACCCTACCTCGGAAGAATTCGATCCTGGTGCGTCGCTATCCGGGAACCAAACGCACCAACATGCTCTATGACTCCACCGCAATTGACGCGCGAAATAAATTCGCCTCTGCGATCCACTCTGGCCTCACGTCTGATTACGTTCGTTGGTTTTTTCTTGGGACTGATGACCCTGAGTTGGATCAGGACCAGCAAACCGCCATCTGGCTGGACAATGTGGGTAATCTTCTGCTCGGCGATTTTAATCGCAGCAACTTCAGTCAGGAGCAGAACGAAGCCTATATCGACCTCACCACCTTCGCCTCCGCCTGCACCTTCATGGAAGAGATCCCGCAAAAGAAGCGGGGCATCTTCGAAGGCTTCAGATTCAGGACCGAGCAGCCGGGACAGTTCGCGTGGAGCGAAGGCGCAGACGGAATGGTCAACGTCAATTTCCGCGAAATCTTCATGTCGAAGGCCGCGATCCTTGAGAAGTGGAAAGACACGCCGGAAGAGAAGCTCAACGTTTCCAAGGGCAGCGAAGACGAACAGATGTCGGTGATTCATGGAGTGATACCCGACAAGGAGCATGAGGGATCGAATCGCAGCTTCTACATTCTGTTCAACGGGAAATATCAACTATCGGAGGGCAAATTCGATGAGTTCCCATTCCTCTGCCCGAGGTGGTCGAAGGCGTCAGGTGAAACGTACGGACGCGGCCCCACTCATGATGCCCTCCCTGACATACGATCACTTAACAAGCTGCGAGAAATGGAATTGCGAGCTCTACCTAAAATTATCGACCCGCCCCTTGTCGCCGTTAATGGTGATGTCATCGGACCGGCCCGTCTCACCCCCGGGGGAGTTACCAACGTGCGAGGCTCTCGCGACAGTATTGGTCCTCTCATGAGCGGTATCGACCTCCGCCAAGCCGGGATGTCCGCCGAGCAGCTAGAGTCCAAAATCCGCGCGATCTACCACGAATCGGAACTCCAGTACCCGCAGGATCAGCCGCAAATGACCGCGACCGAGGCCGCTGCACGTCGCGAGATGATGCAGCAACTCCTCGGGCCCACTCTCGGTCGATTGGAAAAAGAGGATCTCCATCCTCTCATCAGCAGAGCCTTCAATATTCGCCGCCGCGCGAATGCACTCCCGCCGCTTCCACCCAAACTGCTTAATGCCGTTCAGCAGGGAAAAGTCGAGTTGCGAGTGCGATACGATGGGGCGATCGCGAGAGCGCAGCGTGCGAGCGACGTGGACTCGATCACGCGCGGCTTCAACGTCTGCGCTCCCATTTTTCAGGGCGACCCGGAGGCCATGACAGTCATCGATACCGACGAGACGGTGCGGCAAGTATTCCGCAAACTGGGCGCGCCACCGCAGATCGTCCGCGACAAGGACCAGACCGACAAGGTCCGCCAGGTCAAGGCGCAGCAGGCGGCCGCGCAGCAGCAGCAACAAGCCGCGGCTCAACAGGCGCAGATGGCGGGTCAGGCCGCACCGGCGTTGAAGGCGGCAGGGAAGGCTCCGGAACCGGGCAGCCCGCTCGACCAGATGAACCAGCAACAGCAGCAGCCGGGTAATCAGCAGGCCGCGTAAGTGCCGCGACGTGAGTACACCGATGAGGAGAAACGTCGTCTCTATCAGCGAGTATTCGGCTCGCCGGAAGGCGGCGAGGTGCTCCGCGATATCGAAATTACCTTCTTTAAGCGCAGCGGACTCAGCGCGAGTCTCGATCCTAATTTCGCGCTTGCTTGCGCAGCTCAACGGGCGGTGTATCTCTATATCGAAGACTTAGTGGAGGGGAGAGCCAATGCCGGAACCGCAGCCATCACCGGGGAGTCAGAACCCGAACCCCCAGAGTGGGCAACAAGCACAGGCACCTTGGATAGCAAGCGTTCAGGGAGTTCGTGACGAATACAAAACCCTTCCCTCGCTCACTTCCTATAAGGACATCAACGGCCTCCTGAGTTCGCACGTCGCGCTCGAAAAGCGCCTCGGCAGCTCAGTCCTGATCCCGGGCCCCGAGGCCAGCGACGAGGACCGCGGTAAGTTCTACACCAAGCTCGGACGCCCGGAATCCCCCGACAAGTACACCTTCAACGCGAAGGAAATCACCGAAGCCGCCCTCGGTAAGGACTTCCCGGTCAATGAAGAGTTCCTGAAATCCGCGCGCGCTGCCTTCCACGCGCACGGTGTTACCGACGCGCAGGCCAAGGAGCTCGTCTCGATGTACGTCGGCGCCCAGAAGCAGGCGATCGACGCGATGAATGCGGAGATGGAGCAGGAAGTTGGGAAACTGAAATCGGAGTGGGGGCACGCCTATGACTCTAATGTGGCGCTTGCAACTCGGGCCGTTGGAGTGCTGGCCGAGGATATCCCGGAGCTCGGCAAGTTCTTCGAGGATCCTAAAAACGGATCGAACCCCACCATGCTCAAACTCTTCGCTTTCCTGGGCAAAGCGATGGGTGAGGATACCGCAGTGACCGGAGCGCAGACCCTACCGGAGCAGGCGCAGAAGGACATCAAGACCCAACTCGACAACATGATGACCAATCCTGAGAACCCGGATTACAAGGCCATCCACGACGAGAATCACCCCGGCCACAAGGCCGCGAACGAGAAGCGCCGCGCGCTGTATCAGCAGCTTTATCCGAGCAATCAGAACGGAGCAGCGGCATGAACGAGCAAGCCTACGGCAAACTAAAGGCGGCGCTGAAGCACAATCCCGGAGGCCTCCATCGCGCCCTGCACGTTCCCGAAGGCGAGAAGATTCCGGCGGGTAAGATGGCGCAGGCGCGCAACTCCAGCAATCCGCACATGCGACAGATGGCTGGCCTAGCGAAGGCAGCCAAAGGATTTCATCATGGCAAAAAGTAAGCCCCTCAGCGCCGAGCAGTGGAACAAAAACAAGGCCCGCTTGCTCGAAAACTCCGAAGGCAATACCGCCGAGGACTGGCACAAGGCGATCGCCTCGATGCTGGAGCACGTCGGACCGAAGCTGAACAAGCGCACCGAGGAAATCGCCGCGATGCTCGCGAAAGCGACGCTGCGGCGCAACGCCGTGCCGCAGGGCCACGGTGTCTGGTTCCATGCTTTGCTCGACCTCTTCGATATGGCGTCTCCACCGGCGGATTGCGAGAAGCCGACGGAGGATGAGGTTATGGGCGCCAAGGAGCCGGGCGAGCTGCGCCGCGAGCTGGCCGAACGCTACGACGCGCGCGCTCTCGGCGACAAGCTGACCGCCGAGAAAAGCACCAGCGAAGTGTGAGAGTTCCCTGCATTACCATTGACGGCCTGACCGATCCCGAGCTGGTCCGGGTCAGGACCGAACTGCGCCGCGCGCTCTTCTCCTGCTGGATGTTCGAGCACAAGCTGTTCGTGATGAGCGGGCAGATCGACGTCGTTCGCCGCGTCGCCACTAAATACGCCTTCCTTCATCCGCGGTGCCGCAAAACCGTGGTCGATGGCGAGGAGCTGATGCAGGGCAGGGACGAAACCCCGGAGCAGTATTCCGACTCTCCCGACAAGCTAAAACCCACGATCGCGAAGGTCCACGGCCTCGAACGCGGGATGCGTCAGCGCTTAATCTCGGCCATGAAACACGCCGGATTTGATGCCGAATTCTCGGAAGAAAATGAAGCTGTCTTGATCGAATACTGCATCGAGCGTAAAGACGAGCTTGACGTGTTGCTTGCATCAGTGATGGCAAATAGTGACTATCGTGCGGTAAGGGGACCGTCGATCAAGCTATGAGCTGGGTACTTCGCATCGATCCGATCGAGAAGAAGCAATTCCGCCTCTGGATGGAAGATCAGGACATCGAAAAGCAGCTCCGCGAGCAGCCGGAATCAACCTGGCCGGATCAGAGGCAGCAATTCGAGTCGATGAAGGCGTGCGCCAAGATGATGAGTGCCTGGATCCCGGGCCCGAAGATCGCCGGTAAGATCGAGGGCCACGTCAACCCGGCCGGAGAAGCGCTACCACCCGGCGCGTTGGTCGGCAGAGTCACCATCGACCTCTATCAGGTCAGGCTAGCTGGCGAGCAATAAGGATTCATTGCGTTCTCGATGCGCGAACCATCGAGCGGTAGAGGGAGTCTAGGAGGGGATCTCTTACCGAAGTTCTTCCCGCCTGTCGGTGCGTTAATCCGATAGGTAGGGTCCGTCTGACGGGCAGCCCTGCTGAGTGTTCCGAAACATTCAACGCAGGAGGCCCGTAAATGTCTTTTCAGGTTGACCAAGCGTTCGTCCAGCAGTATCGGGACAACGCCGTTCACCTGGCCCAACAGGTCAAATCGCGTCTCGAAGGATGCGTAAGGCGCGATCCCGACATCGTTGGCGCCAACTATTATTTCGAGCGGTTCGGTGCGACGGCTATTCAGTTCAAGTCCAGCCGTCATTCCCCGACCCCGCTCATCTCAACTCCGCAGTCGCGGCGCCGGGTCACGATGAGCACGGCGCAGTGGGCGGATGCGATCGATAACGACGACAAAAAGAAAACCCTCGTCGATCTCGAAAGCAATTACATGAAGGCCGCGCGTGCAGCCTTCAACCGCTTCAAGGATCAGCTCATCATCTCGGCCGCCTCGGGAAGCTCCTACTCGGGGCAGGACGGTCAGACCTCGGTGTCTTTCCCGTCCGGTCAGCTCATCGCCGACACGTCGCTGAATAACACGAACACCATCGAATCGGGCACTACCGACTCGGGCCACATGAGTCCGCAACGGTTGCTCAAGATCGGCCGGTTGTTCGCGATCAACGATGTTGACCCTGACGAGGAACGCTTTCTCGCGGTCGCCGCGCGGCAGATCTGGGACGATCTGCTCAGGTACGTGACGGTTGGGAGCGCCGACTACAACACCCTGAAGGCGCTCGCCGCGGGAGCGATCGATTCCTACGCCGGTTTCAAGATCATCATGAGCAACCTTCTGCTCCTGGCGGGTGGAACCGACGTGTACGGGAACGCGGTCAGCGTCATCTCGGGTGCGACCACCGGCGATCGGTACGACATCGCATTTGCCCGAGCGGGACTCGGCTTCGCGATGAATTACGACGTGATCGCGAAGGTCGCCGAAGATCCCGGACTGTCCTACTCGCTGCGTCCGTATATGGAGATCTCGGCCGGCGCAACCCGAATCGAAGAAGCCCGCGTGGTCATCGCGGCTGTCATGGAAACCGCCTAAGAGGAGGTCAGGAACTTGGCTATTGCAAATTGCGACCAGATTGCGGGCCTCGCTCTCGGCGGTACGGCTTCGGCCGGCCTCGGTGGTGCGAGCTCGCTGGTGCGCTCTCCCGAAGAGAAAGGCGCTCTTCGGATTCGGCGCTTCACCTTCACCATTCCCGCGTCAGGGGCAGGATCGGCCAATGGCGATCAGATCAAGCTGCCGGGAATGAAAACCACGGATCGAATCTACGCCGCGCGCGTGTACGCTCCGGCGCTCGGCGCCAGCGTGACGCTGGCGATGGGGAAGATCGATTCGAACAACTCGGCGAATAATGACAACAATCATTATTTCCTGCCGACTGCGGTGACCAACCCGCAGATCATCGACGCCAACCTCAACATGACCGAACAGGCCGGAGTCGATGCGACCGGCGCGGTGACTGATACCGGAGACTCGATCTCAGGATCGGTCCCTGGCGGCGGATTCGGTTCAGGCGGTATCACCCCGGTGCTCACGATCGGCGGCGGCACGCCTACCGCGGCGGCGCAGATCATCGGGTACTACATCTACGCAGGAGACGAACCGTAACCATGAAAAGAGCAATTTCACGAATAATGGTCGGTTGCCTCGCTCTCGCGGCGGTCCTGTTCGTACTCCATCCGCCGGAACGGATGCTCGAGCGCTGGTCGAAGATGAGCGGTCTTGCCAAGGACGTGATCTTGGTGCCGAGCTTTGAGCACCTGGATGCGGGCGAGGCGTATGCCTACAACGGGCCGACCGGCGGAAACGTCGGCGCTCCGCATGGCCTGGGTGACGCCTGCAACGGGACCGGAACGCTGGCGTCGGGCACGCTGCTTCAGGTAGCGCCGTGCATCGGCGTCACGTCGCTCTATAAGGCCTGCATGGCGTTCGCCGCGGGCCCCGGAACCCCCGGCGCGGTAGTGATCGCTTGCGCGCCGACTTCGACGACCACCATCGTCGCATCGGCAACCGCAACGCTCTCTGCGGTTATCCTCAACGCCTCGACCGCCAATGCGACGCCTTCGGTCTATTGGCAGGCAGGACCGGAGTAAACAACTAACAGTCTAAATCAGGAGGTCTTTCGAAATGCGTAAGGAAGGCAAGAAGAAGGAAAAGAAAGAGCACGAGAAGTACTAAGGCTTTTTCCGGATCGGCGTCGGGTGACTCTCCTCACTCGGCGCCGGTCCCCGTTCAAACCATGAAGTCACAACCGCTCACCGCGCTCGCCGTATTCGCCGTCAGCCTCGTCCTCTATCAATTGCTCCGCGAGCCGGGGAATTTCTTCTGCGCTCACGTCCGCGTCGCCTACGCGCTAGTACATGACCACAGTTTCAAGATCGACGGGATTCGCAGCGCGACAGTGGTGAATGGAGTGCATTATTCGGTCGCGGTCGAGGAGGTCGTCAATGGCTTCTCACTTCATCCTCCATTGCCGGGAATCCTGTCGGTGCCGTTCGTTCTGCTCGGAATCACGAATCAAACTACGATCTCGATTCTGTTTGGAGCGGTCACGGTCGCTCTGGCCTACCTGCTCACAAATAGTCTCTGGATCGCCGCTTTCTTCGCATTCGGAACTCCCTTCGGATACGAAGTCAGCGGAGGTCGAAGCTGGGGGATGTGCCTGACGCTATCCTGCCTCTTCACCGTCACGGCGCTGTTGCTGCGTAAACGAGGAGGGATTCTTCAAGGATTGGCGGCTGGGGCAGCAGCGCTTTGTCGGTACGATCTGGCGCTGGTCTGGCCGATTCACTGGATGCTCGCGAAGCGCCGCCGGATCAACCTCGTGGCGGGGATGGAATGCGCCTTAATCGCGTACCTTCTGCTCAACCTGTTTCGCTTCGGGACCATCTTCGATCACTCCATTGCGACCTGGTACGCGCGCGATCCATTTCGCTTCCACGTCGGAGATCATGGTCCGTTCTCGATTCACTACGCAGCGTACAATCTCTACACGACACTGTTCATGGCGCCGCAATTCGATCCGCGCTGGATCGCGCGTCCCAGCTTTGCGGGGCAAGCTCTGATCCTGACCTCGCCAGCCTTGGTTCTCGCGCTCCGTCCGTCCCTCTTCACTGGGGAAGCATTGCTGCTGTGGCTGGCGGTGCTTCTCGGGATGGGCGGGGCGATGTTCGTGTGGGCCAATGGTTTCGAGCAGTTCGGGTGCCGCTACTGGATTCAAGTCATGCCGTTCCTGATCCTGCTCATGAGCGAATGCCCGGTTGATCAGATGGCGAAGATTCTGATCGTCGCGAGCATCGCCGTAACCACCGTCGGCACGCTGCAAATGCGCGGGGTAATCTGATGGGAGAGCCTTCGATCAGCGCTACCGAGATCGTCAACCGCGCGCTCGTGCGAATCGGTTCCTCGCGGATTCAGGACATCAACAATCTGTCGGACCCGAAAACCGCGGCTGCTGCCACCCTCTACTACGAAGCGCGCGATGCGATGCTGCGATCCGCGCGCTGGAACTTCGCACGAAAGTTCGTGAGCCTCGCGGCGTTGGCGGCGACCCCGCCCGGCCTCGCGCTCCTCCCGGACCCGGATTACTCGGGCCAGATCATCTACACCGGCGCGTACCAGCTCCCGAGCGATTATCTCCGGCTGTCCTCGGTTTCACCGTACAAATCGCATTGGCGAATCGTTGGGCGGGCGCTCTTCACCGATGCACCGAGCCCCGCGACGTCGGGCGTGCTGGTCGGACTCCAGCCGCCGAACGCGGACGGCGCGGATAACGTGCCAACCTCCAGCAACACCATCGGGAGTCAGACCCCGAACGGCATCGAGTACATCTACAAAGTCACCGACGCTACGAAGTTCGATCCGATGTTCGCAACGGCGCTGGCGCTGCGAGTCGCCTATGGGATGGCCTTCGGAACGACGGCGCTTCGCGATCTGCGAACTGAACTTAGGCAGGAAGCCAAGGAGATGTTCGACGAAGCGCGCGCCGTCGCGGGCATGGAGCAATGGCCGGAACAGCTCTGGGATACCGTGATGATCGACGTGCGCCACGAGTACGGCTCGGGGTTCGGATGGACGGAGTTTTGATGATCTCAGGGGGGAACAATGCTCGCGAAGTGGGGGGAAAAGCGTCGACGCTACGAGGCGCTCATGTTCCGCGCCGCTCTGGTCAGGTGGAACGGAAGCCAGAGCGCAGCAGCCCGTGCGCTGGG
>Ga0210394_10001673_pt1 | contig 34040 bp, 34 predicted proteins | sample IncBWC12MmetaG_FD_160121 | JGI IMG/M metagenome (GOLD analysis project Ga0210394, IMG submission 160121) | Forest soil microbial communities from Barre Woods Harvard Forest LTER site, Petersham, Massachusetts, United States - Inc-BW-C-12-M | ecosystem: Environmental > Terrestrial > Soil >... | reverse complement strand
GTTGCGTATGAGTCGGATCTTGGGATTGCGCTCGGCGTCATTCGCGACTTGGTTCGGGCCAATCCGCGTGTGCTGAACGATCCAACACCGGTGATTCAGGTAGTGGGGCTGGGCGAGTCGGACGTGCAGATCGCCGTCCAGCCGTGGGTCGCGGTAGCCGACTACGGCGCGGTGGCCGGTGAACTTCAGGTGTCGCTGGTCGAGGAGTTGCGCCGGCGCGGCATCAGCATTCCGTATCCGCAGAGGGAAGTGCGCTTGATCGGCGGCCACGCTTGAAGCAAGCAAGACCGCGATGCGATCGTCACTGCCGCAATGCGCTCACCCGCCTGTCAGAGCCAGCATCGCTTCCCTGACCTTCGCTAGAGCAACGCGCCCGACCAATTCGATGTCGAGATGCGGCAAGTTCGGCAGCTCGTCGGAAGCCACCACGGCATCGATAATCGCGGGGCCATCGATAGCCAAGGCGTCATTGATCGCCGCCTTCAACTCTTGCGGCTTCTTGGCGGTAAATCCGTGACCGCCGCAGGCGCGGGCCAGAGCCGCATAGTCAGGATTGGGAAATTCGATGCCTTTGCGAAACGGGGCCAACCCGACGCTCTCAGCTTCCAGCGTAATAAGCCCAAATGCGGAGTTGTTGAAGATCACCACCTTGACCGGCAACTTGTGATGCACGGCGGTCAGAAATTCGCACATCAGCATGTTGAAGCCACCGTCGCCACACAGCGCAATCACTTGGCGCGAGCGATCCAGCGCTTGCACACCATTCGCCTGACCGAGCGCGGTTCCCACCGCGGCGTTGTTGAAGGATCCGATGATTCGCTGCGATCCGCTTTGCCGGATCCAGTTGGCTGACCACAGCGTGTTAAGACCCGTGTCGAGGGTGAATACTGCATCGGGCTTGGCCAGACCGCTGACCGCCCGAGCAACCGCCTGCGGATGGATGCGATCGGCGCTGCGCTCAAGATCGGCCTGCTGGTCCAACAGGGCATCCCACTTGCGGCGCTCCTGGGCAACTTTGTCCCAAAAGCGGGTGTCGCTCTGGGACGCGACCCGGTCCAGAATCAGCTTCAAGGTCGGGCGCGCCGAGCCCGCGACGCCGAGCACGGTGGGCGTACGGCGTCCAAGCACTTGCGGTCGTTCGTCAATTTGAATCACGGTCCCTGCCCGCGGCAGGAAGTTCGAATAGGGGTAATCCGTGCCGATCATCAGCAGCAGGTCGCATTGCATGACGGCGTTGTACACGGGCTTGGTACCGATCATGCCAATGCCGCCCATCCATCGCGGGTCATCGTACGGCAAGATGTCCTTGCCCTTGACCGAATGGATCAGCGGAGCCTTGAGCCGGTCCGACAAGGCGCAGAGCAGTTCGGCGCTGCCGCGGCAGCCGCCGCCGCACATGATGAGCACGCTGCCCGCCGCGTCAATCCGGCGGACCGTCTCTGCGACGTCCTCACTGCTCGCGGCGAACTCCTGGCGAGGTCGCAACGTCGCTGCGCTCGTAAGGGCGCCTTCAGCCTTCGCCCCGATCACGTCTTGCGGCAGCGTCAGATGTGCAACGCCCCGGCCTGCATAGGCCGCCGCGATCGCTTGGTGAATGACGCCCGGCGCCTGCTCAGGCGAGGAGATGGTCTCCGTGTACAGGGACACATCGCGGAACAGTAGATCCGGCTTGGTGGTCTGGATGAAGTCGATGCCCTGGAACTTGCGCGGCATGTCGCCGGAGAGGGCGAGCACCGGCGCGTGGTCGCGGCTGGCTTCATAAAGGCCTGCAACCAAGTGCGTGCTGCCGGGACCCGTGGTGCCGGCGCATACCGCGAGCTTACCGGTGAGCTTGGCTTGGCCCGCGGCGGCCAGCGCCGCCCCTTCCTCGTGGCGAACGCCGATCCATTCGATTCGGCTGCGCCGCACCGCATCGGCGAGCGGATTCAAAGAGTCGCCGATCAATCCGAATATGTGCTTGACCCCTATTTGTTCAAGCACGCCGACCAAAACCTCAGCAACTGTTTGAGACATTTGCGGCTCCTACGCTGGTCGTGGGCCATCTTAAATATGTTTACGCCGGAAATCATCGTGCGGCGCTTTCCGCGCGTCCTCGACGTCAGGGTAAGCAAGCGGCGCGGAATGAACGCGCTGTTGCGGCGGCCGCCTACTTCGGCCGGTAAACCGCAAGCTTGCTGTGTGTTCGCCCTGCGTCGGACTCGGTAAGCTCCGACTCGGCCTGCCGCCTGGCACGGACCAATTCCTCGAACTTCGCCGCGGGCAAGGCGGGACTATAGTAATAGCCCTGATATTGATCGCATCCAAGAGTCCTTAGGAATTCGAGCTGATCGATGGATTCGACGCCTTCCGCCACCACTTTCAACTTCAAGCTATGGGCAAGTGAGATAATCGCACGCACGATAGAGGCATCTTCGGGTCTCGACATGACCTCACTGATGAAGCCCCTATCGATCTTCAATTTGTCGATCGGAAATCGCCGCAAATAACTCATACTAGAATAACCGGTGCCGAAATCGTCGACCGACACCAGCACTCCCATTTTGCTCAACTTTTCGAGAATTGCGATCGACTCCTCCGGATCGTTCATCACGGCGCTTTCGGTCAATTCCACCTCGAGGAAACGCCCTTCCAGGCCGGCTTGATCCAGCGCATCGCGAATCGTGTCGACGATGTTGTTTTGGCGGAATTGCGAAGCCGAAAGATTCACGGCAACCCGCAACGGCGGCAGACCGGCGACTTGCCAGGCGCGCGCTTGCCGGCAGGCCTCGCGCACAACCCAGGCGCCGATGGAGCCGATCAGCCCGCATTCTTCGGCAAGGGGGATAAACTCAGAAGGCGGAACGTTACCGCGTGTCGGGTGCCGCCAGCGCAATAATGCCTCCGCACCGTGCATGATGCCCGTTGCCGTGTTGACCTTGGGCTGGTAGTGCAATTCAAGCTGCTTTTGTTCGAGTGCGAAGTGCAAATCGCTCTCCAGCTTGACCTTCTCTTGCGTAGCGGTATTCATGCCCGACGTGAAGAACTGAACATTGTTGCGGCCACGCTGCTTGGCGCAATACATGGCCGCGTCCGCATGCGCGAGCAGAAGCTCGATGGTTGCGGCGTCGTTCGGATAAAACGCGACGCCGATGCTCGGCGAAGTGTGGATCTCAACCCCGGCAATTCGCATCGGCGCCTGCATCACATCGATGATTTGAGTCGCCACCTGCCGGGCAGTATCGCCCCCGCCCCGAGCAGTATCGCCCCCGCCGCCCGGGCTCACGATCAGTACGAACTCGTCGCCGCCGAGGCGGGCCACGGTATCAATCTCGCGCACGACGCCTTTGAGACGATGCGCCACCTCTTTCAGAAGCTCATCGCCGGCCCGGTGTCCAAGCGAATCATTCACCAATTTGAAGCGATCGAGATCCAACAAGATCAGGCCGAATGACTGGCCATGGCGATCCGCGTGCTTGCTGGCTTGACCGAGCCGATCGTGCATCAAAACTCTGTTGGGGAGGCCGGTAAGAGCGTCATGCGTTGCCAAATGGCGCAATTGCTTGTTTGCCGCCTCGAGCCCCTGGGTGCGGGCAGTGACTTCGCGCTCGAGTGTCTCGACCTGCCGGCGCACGATGCGCTCATTTTGCCACTTGCGAGTCAGCGCATTCGCACTTTGCAGGACTTCTATCGGCTCAAATGGTTTTTTAACCACCAGCAACTTATCGGAGTTCTTGAGGCGTGCCACCACATCGGACCAATCATAGTCGGAATGCGCCGAACAAATGACGACCTGCACATCCGGGTCGACGGCCCATAGGCGTTCGATCGTCTCGAGTCCGTCCCAACCAGGCGGCATGCGCATGTCGACGAAAGCCATCGCAAAGGGCCTGCCTTCATCGATGGCTTGCTGCACCCGCACGACTCCTTCCTGTCCCTGCATCGCCGATTCAACCTCAAAACCGGGATTCATATTCGTCGGCAAGCTCTCGCCCAATAGCGCGAGCTCCGCCGCCGCCAAGCTGGCCGCAGAGTTAAGGCCGCCGCCGAGCACTTTGCGAAAATCGTCGTGGATGTCTCGGCTGTCGTCGATAATCAGAATGCGACGATTGAGCGACGGTGATTGCTTAGCCATAAGCCGTCTCCGGGGACCTTAAGGGTAAATCGAGGGTGAATGTCGCACCGCAACCAGGGCCGGCACTCTCGACGCGCAGTACGCCGCCCATGTCCCTCGCAGCCAAGGCACCGCTGTGCAAGCCGAACCCGTGGCCATTCTTTTTGGTTGTAAAGCCGTGACTAAAAATTTTCGTCATGTCTTCGGAGCGTATCCCGACCCCATTGTCGCTGACTGTGATCTGCACACCGCCCCCACACTTCTTGACACGCACTACAACTTGCCGTTCTGACCTTGGCGATATGTCGCAGGCATACTTCGCGTTGCGCAGCAGATTGATCAATATCTGCAGAACTTTGTGTTTTTCAACGACAATTTCCGGTACGTCCTCAAACTCGCAGCGTAAGTTCACGCCGTGACGCGTGAACGCGCCGGCATTCATGCGCAGCGCGTCGTCGACTAGACTCGCAACAGCTAACTTTTCCGGTACGCCGACCAGTTTCGCGTAGCTTTGTTGCATCGCAACTATTTCTTTGATGTGATCGACGTTCTTGCACAATGACTCGAGTTCTCGCTGGATTGTGCCTTGATCGAGCTTGAGCTGTTCGGACAATTCGCCGAGATATCCCGGAAGATGCTTGCCGCGTAAATCATTCGAGACGAACGCACCCAAATCGGCCTCGTGCTCCTTCAACAGTGCGACCACCTTGCCGAGCCCCGCCGCCTTGGATTTTTTGACGCCTTCCGCCACCAGCTTTGCCGAGACATTCACGCTGTTTAAAACGTTTCCGACATTGTGCAGTACATTGGTGGCGATCTCGGCCATTCCGGCCTGCCTCGATGCATCGCGCAGCTGCACCTGCAGCTTGTGCTCCCGTTCGTCCGCATCGACGCGTTCGGTGATGTCCAAATCGATGCCGACCAAGCGCGGACGGGCGTCGATCGAATCCATCGCCACCGCCGCCAGCGAGGCGATGTGGCACACCGAACCGTCGGGGCGCACGACACGGTATTGGGACCGCAACGGGGAATGTTCACGCATGGCCGTGGTTATCGCTGTTTGCGCAAATTGTCTGTCGTCCGGGTGAATTAACGCGAGCCACGCCGCCATGGTGGGTTGAAATGATTGCGCCGGCTGTGAGTAAAGCTCATGCATGGTGTCGCTCCACCACACCTCTATCCCATCCCGCATAACCTCGTAAACGCCGGCGCGCGCGGCGCGCGTCGCGACGCCAAAGCGGACCGAAATGGTTTCGAGTTCCGCCCGCCGTTGGCGTTCCACCGCAATATCTGCCTCGACTCGCGCCTTCAGACGCCGACGCGTCGCCAATACGAACATCACGGTCAGAACCGCGGTAACAAATAGCGCCCCGGTAACGGCGCGTTTTTGAATTATTCCCGACTCAATGGCGTCCCTGACGACGAATTCGTCGCGTCTCTCGAATTCGTCGCCGATTTCCTGAGTGAGCTTGTCTCCCTGAATGATGCGCGCGCGCAGCGGCATCAAGGTGTTCAACGTGGTGCCTCTTGTAATGGTCGCGCCAAGACTTTGCACCACGGCGGCCGCCTCACCCACCCCTGCGCTCTCGCCTTGGTCTGCCAGTTCCCTCAAGCGCGTGGCCGCCGTGTGCAGCGCCTCGACCGATTGCGCGCCCAAGGTACCCGTATCGACCGCGTCCGCAGCGCCATTGGTGAATGTCTTGTAGTTGGCGCGGGCTTCATCGGCCAGTATTCGCAGCGGGCGGGAATGCTCGAGGGCCGCCGCGCGGCGCGCATCGACTGCCATCTGCGCGAGCAAGACAACTGCGATCGGCAACACGACGGCGAGAAACTGCAAGGCAATGAGTTTGTCGGTGGCGCGTTTCATATTGTCCGGCAATTAATACGTGCCGATGACGCTCACGCCGCTCTGGGGCGCCGTGTTGAGGTACCCGCAGCCGCCGGGCGTATGTTTGATGAATTCGAGCACTGCGGCGTCGTTCGCCATGGCGGCCGGCGGATTGATGCCGTAGCGGAACGATTTTTTGACCCATGAGTTTGTGTACCTGACCGCATCCATCCTCAGCACTTTATCGAGGAAGGCAGGCTGGGCCGCTAAATTGTCGACCGGTATCAGCCTGGTCGTGTTCAGGAACTGCTTCTCGCCCAAAAAAACGTCGCGTATGTCGGCCGCATCGAGTGCAACGCCCTCATGGCAGACTACATAGAGTTCGCCGGCCGCCATTGCGGTGGAGCTTGCGACAAGCAGCACGAGCGACATCATCCAGAGTCTGAATTTAGGCTGCATTGCCTTTTTCGCTGGTTGCGCTAGAACCGTATCGCGTAGTCCATCATTACGTCGGTCCACTCTTGGATCACGCGGTCGGTATTTTTGGTGCGGCCAAGTTCAAACTTGAGCGCCGATTTCAGGTCAATATCGAAGCGCAATCCCACGGCGTCGCGATAATAGGACATGCCCTGGTCTTGCGCTGCAAAGTATGTATCGCTTTGGTTGAGGACGGCGCGCTCGTAGCGAGCGTAGGGCGTGGCAATGGGCAAACGCCACGCGAGTTGCAGGAACCCGGCGCTGCTTTTGTGCGTCGGGCCGACCGGGGTAAGCTCGCTGTCGCTGAATCGGTAGTACTCGCCGATGTGCTCGAAACGGTCCGTATCGTACACAAAATACACACCGACATTGTCGACGCGCGTAAAATTTACGTATGGCTGATCATTGGTGATCTTGCTGCGAAACGCGCTGGCGCCAATTTTCAGTCCGTTCAACGCGTCGCCGAACACGTATCCGAGATTTCCGCCATAAATCGCACCGCCGTGATCGACGCCGCCGCTGCGTGGGTCGATCGAGCCGTCAGAGATGGCTTGGCCGTTGCCGACAAAAAGATCGTACGTCGCTTTGCCGTCGGTCAAGGGCTCCGCACCCGTGAACCACGCACCGACGGTATGATTCGGCATCACCCCGCCTTGATCTTCGAACAGGATGAATCGCGGACGCCGCAGCGAGGTGGCAATTTGCTGACCGTGATGGAAGGCGGTGTTGTAGTAGCCAAAAGGCGTGTGAAAGCGGCCGATCCAAACCGTTGCCGCATCGCTGAACTGATAGCCGATTTGCGCGCGCTCGAGATCAGGTGCTACCTGACCCTGCGAGTTCACCTCAAAAGTCAATTCAAACAATGAACGGGTGTGCTCGCCGAGTTGCGGATTCAGGTACAAATCGAGGGCGCCCACGTTGGCTCCCTGCAATCCAGGCTCGTTCGCCGTGTGGTTGCCGATGCCTATGTCGGCAAAGCCATGCAGCGGTACTCCCGCGCCGCCCCCGCCTCGGGCGGCATTTGAGTCGGCTATCTGCGTCAGCTGCTGCTCGACGTTATCCAAGCGCTGCTGGATCTGCGGCGCGGGCTCAGCTGCAGGCGCGCGGGGAACGTTTTGTGCGGAGGCGGCCGCGGCCGCACCTGCGCGCTGGGCCTCGAGCTCTTTGACCCGGGCGGTGAGCTGCTCGATAAGCTTCAGGCTGCGGTCGAGCTTCTGCTCAAGCGCGGTCACGCGGTCGTTTTCATTCTCCGCGGCAGACACGGGACCTGGTGGGCCATACGTACCCACGATGCAGAGGGCGCATACCACGATCGCGTGCATTTGCCGTTTCACAGCAGATCCCGCCATTCGCCGTGACCCGCGTCGATGGCGCCGCGCAATGCCCCATCGCCGCCCAGGGCGACGATCCGGTAGTCATGCATCACGTGTTCGTCATAGTGCCAAAATTCAAAGCCGAGCAGACGCGCCAGCCGCTCGGTGTCGGCCGGTGTACCCGTCAAAAAATGCCAGTTTTCGCGAAATTGGTGATGGCTAATCCGGTACCGGCGCCAGGCGGCCGGGTCGTCGTTGCTGGGGTCGTAACTTACGATGAGAAACTCAGCGCTGGTTCCGCGCGCATCAAGTTCGCGCTGCAACTGCTCGAGATGCGTCATCGTCATCGGACAAATGCGATGGCAGTTCGTATAGGCCATCGTGACAAAAATCCGCGCACCCAGCAGCTCCGGCAGCCGCAGTGTCTTGCCGCGATCTTCGCGCCAACTGGGCGGCAGGCGATCGAGCAGCGGACCGACTCCGGGCGGCGCGGTTTCGCCGGCCGCCCCCGCCAACAGGGGCAGCATCACGGCGATCAACGCCGCGCACCGCATGCGCACCAGGTGCGCAGCCGACGCGGACCTCGCGTACCAAGTCATGTGCAGACCGACTCCCGACGTCAACGAACCCACTCTAAATGTCGGTTGAGTCTGCCTTACCTTGATACCTGGTTATGTAACGTGGCGCACAATCATCAGGCGCCGACCTGCATGTAGTGAGAAATGTCTCACAGTCTCATCACCTGTAGGGTGTGTCGCCGGCGAGATCCAACATTGTATTGCGCTCAGCGCGGGGCGGCAGATCGAGCCAGACTCAAGAAATAATCTTCGAATTGGTGCTGTTCGATTGAGCTGATATAGATCCCTCTCGGCATGCGATCGGCTGCCGCCTGCGGCGTCAGGCGAAACAGGATTTCGTCGAGGAGGCGGCCCCTGGGATAATGTCCGCCGAGCAGGAGAGGCGCGAGCGTGCCGGGATCGTCAAAAGGCAGTGGCGGTGCCACCTCGGTACTGTGGCATGCGATGCATCGCTCCAGAAGCGGCGGTGAGGTTTCGAGGCTGTCGATTTCGAGCGGCGCGGCGGCCGCCTCTTCGACTTCGCGATTCATTTGATGTGCCGATGTCTTGCCCATCCCATACCACGTCGAAAGCGCCTGGCGGCTCTCGCGGCGCAGGTGCTTGCAGTAGGCGTCTTCAGATGCGAATGTGCGGTACTGGGCGAGATCGAACAGGGCACTGTCGCTGCGGGCGAGTCGCTCGAACAGTGCTTGCTCCAGGGTAAGGGTGCCATCCGGCGCCGAAAAGTCATACGTGCCGCGCTCAAAGGCAAGTGTCCAGTGCTGAGTCGGAATGCTGAGACCCCTCTCGACCACAAAACGAAGTGCGGTCAGCTCAGTGGGCGACGCGAGAACTCGAGTTTGGTTCCCTCGGCCTGCACGACGCAAGCTCTTAACATCCAACTGACGATGATCGGCACGCGCAGTCATGGCGGCAAATTCCTTGAAATTCGTCTTCATGGCGGACCGCATAGCCGCCGGGTAAAACTCCTCGAGCGCTCCACAATTCGCCCCGGCGGTTGCCAACAAGACGTATCGGTGCGCACTAAACGCGGGTGCGCCGGCAAGTTCGGATAAAATGGAACGCATGTTGAGAGCCGTCAGTAGAGCGGACAGCTGAGCGTTCGGCGGCTCGATCGATGCCCCGTTGTAAACCCCTCGCGCCCCAAGCACGTACGTCTCGCGATCGGCAAAAGCAGCCGCACCGAGCAAGTGACGGTAGCGCGGATCCGTTGGCTGAGTCGACAGAAACTCGCGCATGCCGGTCATTTCCGCGGGCGATAGCCCGGCACGGTAGCGCTCGCCGTAGACGCCGGGCCATGAGGGCGGCGCGTCCCAAATCGGGCGCGCCGGGCGATCATGGCAAGCGACGCAGCGGGCGGGATTTGGTTCAGATATCGTCGCGCCCGGCGGACCTTCGCCTTCACCCGGCGAGAACGTTATCTCACGAAACAGGAAACGGTTGGTGTGCGTGTCGAATTCCATCGTCTCAACCGCCGCGTAGCCGTGTGCCGACGCGTCGCCGTTGAAGGTCACGATCAGCTGCGCGGTTGTGCCGAACAGGATTACGCGCGGATTCGCGAAGCTGGCGTCCTGCAGGCTGCGACTCGAGAACACGAGCGCGTAATGTGTCCGAAGGTCCTGAGGCATTGCGGCGATGAGTTCCTCGATAGTCGAGATCCGACCCGAATCCAGGAGCTGGCGCAATGACTCAAAGCCGAAATACTCGGCGCGTGCCGCGTCGGCCAAGGCAAACGCGAGGCACATCCATAGAGTCAAAAGAATACGCATCCGACACCCATAGCCGAGCCCGCCCGAGTTATCGGCATATACACGACCCGGCTGCTGGAGGTTGCCGACCAATGCTCAAAAACATCAATTTAACGAGGCGTGCACGGCGGTTGCGATGCCTTCGTTGCGAGACTAAGAGTGCTTTCATGGTGCCGCAAGAGAGAATCGAACTCCCGACCCACGCATTACGAATGCGTTGCTCTACCAGCTGAGCTATTGCGGCGCTGCAAACGAAAGGTGCCGCATTCTAACCCGCGGGATCAATCGACGAAAGACTGGTGCCGTGTTTTGCGACGCCGCGCAAAGCCCTGGGCAGGGCGAAAATCACATGCTCGGTCCGGCCGTGTAATTCCTCCGCGACTTCGCCACCCCACTCGCGTAGCTGTGCAATCACACCCTGCACCAGAATCTCCGGCGCCGACGCGCCGGCGGTGAGTCCAATTTTGTCGACTCCGTCAAACCACTCGCGCCGCAGATCTTCCGGGCCGTCGACCAAGTAGCCGGGCTTGCGGCACTTATCGGCCATTTCGCGCAAGCGGTTGGAGTTCGAGCTGGATTTCGAGCCGACCACCACCAGTACGTCGCAGCGTCCGATCAGTTCCTTGACGGCGTCCTGGCGATTTTGCGTTGCATAGCAAATGTCCTCTTTCACGGGTGCCTTGAGCGATGGAAACCGGGCTCGCAATGCCGCAACGATAGCCGCCGGATCATCGACCGACAGGGTGGTCTGCGTGACGAAGGCCACCCGCTCGGGGTTGCGCACCGTCAAGGTCGCCACGTCCTCGACAGTCTGCACCAAGACGATTGAACCGCCGAGCGATGCATCGAACTGCCCAATCGTGCCCTCCACTTCCGGATGCCCGGCGTGGCCGATCAAGAACACCTCGCGTGCCTCGCGGGCGTAGCGGGTGATCTCCATATGCACTTTGGTGACCAGCGGACAGGTCGCATCAAACACTTTCAACGAGCGGCGCTTGGCTTCATCCTGCACCACGCGGGGCACGCCGTGTGCGCTGAATACCACGGTGGCATCGTCGGGTACCTCGTTCAATTCCTCGACGAATATCGCACCGATGGTACGCAAGCGGTCAACCACATGTTTGTTGTGCACCACTTCGTGCCGAACATAGATGGGCGCGCCAAACAACGCGACCGCCCGTTCGACGATATCGATGGCGCGGTCCACGCCGGCGCAGAATCCGCGCGGGTTAGCTAATAGTATTTGCATCAGTTTTTCGCCTTCCTTCCAGCAAGGCATCCAACAAAAGGCAGGCGGCGCCGACTGTGATGGCCGAATCTGCTACGTTGAATGCGGGAAAATACGCTCGATCCCAGTGAAAGTGAATAAAATCTATGACGTGCCCCAATCGAATGCGATCGATGACGTTGCCAAGGGCTCCCCCCAGCACCAGTGCAAGCCCGCAAGCCAGCAGCGCGTGCGGGCCGCGCATCCGCAGCAGCCAGACGATGATGCCGATGCTGACCAGAACCGCAAGCCCGATGAACACCCAGCGCTGCCAGCCGGAAGCCGAAGCAAGAAAGCTGAAGGCCGCGCCGACATTGTGCATTCGGGTAATGTCGAGGATCGGCAGCACCGTTATGAACTCGAACTCGCCGAAGTGCTGAGCGATGTAGCTCTTGCTGAGTTGGTCGGCCAGAACTATAAGAGCCGACAACAGCAGCCAATTTGCGGCTCGTCCGCGATTCGCCTGGCTTGTCATGCGAATCGACGCTCCTCGCCGGGACCTTCAATGTTACTCACGCAGCGCGCGCAGATGTCGGGATGGCGAGGATCGCTGCCAACATCGCTGCGCAGCTGATAACAGCGCACGCATTTAGGGCTGTCGCTGGGTTCAACGTGAATCCACACATCCTCGTGACTGGCCTTGACAGCGTTCGGGGGAATTGGGCTTTGCTTCACATGCGCATAACTCGTGATCAAGAGAAATCGCAGCTCGTCGCGCATTGCCTCGAAGCGCGGCGCCAGCGATTCGGGCACGAAAACCGTGACCTCAGCCTCGAGCGACGAGCCAAGGGCCCCGACAGCTCGCAACCGCTCGAGTTCACGCCCGACATCCGCTTTCAGAGCAATCAGGGCGGGCCAATCGATCGTGGAATCCCGCTCGGCTCCGGCAGGAAACTGATGCCAAACATTCATGAACACTGACTCATTCGGCACATTGGGAAGGTGGCCCCATGCCTCTTCGGCCGTGAAGCTTAGAATCGGCGCAATCCAGCGCACCATCGCCTGTGCCAGATGATGTACCGCGGTCTGCGCCGAACGGCGCGGCGCGCTGTCAGTACCCGTGGTGTAGAGCCGATCCTTGATGATGTCCAGATAAAACCCGCCGAGTTCCACGACGCAAAAATTGTGAATCCGCTGATAAATATCGTGCAACTCATAATTGCGATACGCAGTAACCAAGTCATTCTGCAAGACGAACGCCTGAGCCGTGACCCATTGATCGATGGCAACCATGTCATCGAACGCCACCGAGTGTTGATTGGGATCAAAGCCATGCAGGTTGCCCAGGAGAAAGCGCAGGGTATTGCGCATGCGCCGGTAGGAATCCGCCATGCGCCTGAAAATCTCTTCCGAGACGCTCATCTCGTTGGCGTAGTCGGTCGCGGCTATCCACAAACGGACCACATCCGCACCCAAGGTGCTGGTCAATTTTTGCGGCGCGAGGATGTTGCCGAGCGACTTCGACATCTTGCGGCCGGATTCATCCACCGTGAAGCCATGCGTGAGCACCGCGCGATAAGGGGCGCGGCCATACATCGCCACCGAGGATAAAAGAGAGCTATGAAACCATCCGCGATGCTGATCGGAACCCTCCAAATATATATCCCCCGGTGAAGTGATCTCCGGCCGTATCTGCGAGACGCAATAATGCGCGACGCCCGAATCGAACCAGACATCCATGACGTCGGTGGCCTTGTCGTACTGGCTTGCGTCCGGACCCAACAAAGCCGCCGCGTCCAAATCGAACCAGGCATCGATGCCATCGTGTTCCACGCGTTTGGCGACTTCTTCAATCAGCTCGTGAGTTCGCGGGTGCAATTCACCGGACACTTTATCGACGAACAACGGGATCGGTACTCCCCAGGTTCGTTGCCTGGAGACGCACCAATCCGGCCGCACCGCGATCATGCTGGAAATTCGCTGCTCACCCCAGGCCGGCATCCAATCGACGTGTTCAATGGCCTCGAGCGCACCCTTGCGCAGGCCCGCTTGATCCATGCTGATGAACCACTGCGGTGTGGCGCGAAAAATCACCGGCGTCTTGTGTCGCCAGCAGTGCGGATAGGAATGATGGTACGGCTCGTCCTTCAGCAGCCGGCCGTGTTCAATGAGCTCTCTGATCACATGCGCGTTGGCATCGAATACTTGCTCGCCGGCAAATAGCGGAGTCGACGGCAGAAAGCGCCCGTCACCGCCGACCGGATTGTCAATTTCGAGGTTGTAGCGACGGCCCACCAGATAATCATCGAGACCGTGTCCGGGTGCTGTGTGCACGGCTCCGGTGCCGGTATCGAGATTAACGTGATCGCCTAGCACCACCGGTACGTGGCGTTCGTAAAAAGGATGCTGCAGCATCAAATGCTCAAGTACCCCTCCTTTGGCGGTTGCAATGACGGTCCACTCCTTGACGGCCAGAGTGTGCATGACGGATTTGACCAGCTCGGCGGCCAGCAGCAGCCGCTCGCGCCCTGCTCCAAAATCAAATTCCACCAGCGCGTATTCGAACTGCGGATGCACGGCGACCGCGCGGTTGGCCGGCAGTGTCCAAGGGGTCGTGGTCCAGATGGCCAGCGCTGTCGGCACGTCATCGGCAATCAGGCGCCGCTCGGCAGGCAACTCTGCCATGCGCTGCGCTAAATCGGTGCGATCGAGCACCTCGAAGCGCACGTAAACACCGGGCGATGTGATGTCCTCGTATTCCACCTCCGCCTCGGCGAGCGCCGAGCGGCAGCTCAAGCACCAGTGCACCGGCTTGAAGCCCTTATAGAGGTGGCCATTCTTGATGATGAGGGAAAAGGCGCGCAGCTGCTCGGCCTCGTAGCGCGGCATCATGGTCAAATAGGGCCGTTCCCAATCGCCGAGTATCCCCAAGCGCTTGAAATCGGTGCGTTGTACATCAACCTGCTTATGCGCGTATTCCCGGCAAGCTGCGCGAAACGCTTTGGCGTCAATTTTTTGTCCGACGCGCCCGTGTGTTTTCTCGACCTGCATCTCGATCGGCAGCCCATGGCAATCCCAACCCGGCACATAGGGTGCGTCGTAGCCATCCAATGTACGCGACTTGACCACGATGTCCTTGAGTATCTTGTTCACCGCATGGCCCAAGTGGATTATGCCGTTCGCATACGGCGGCCCATCGGTGAGAATGAAAGTCGGCCGGCCCTTCGCCGCGTCGCGAATTTTCTGATACAGCCCATCGCGTTCCCAAGCCGCCAGCATCCGCGGCTCGCGGTTGGCAAGATCGGCCTTCATCGGAAATCCCGTGTTCGGCAAGTTAATAGTATTTTTGTAATCAGCCACAATTCACCTTGGTCAACAGGTCGCGCGCCTGCGCGGCGTCGACCTTCATTTGCTGTGTCAGCGCAGCCAAAGATTCGAACTTGACCTCATCGCGCAACTTAGCGACAAACTCAACTTCAAGTTCTCGTCCGTACAGATCGCCGTCGAAATCGAACACATGAACCTCGAGCAACATGTCGGTTCCATCGACGGTGGGCCGTGTCCCAAGGCTGGCTACCGCCATCAATGGACCAGGCTCGATACCAAATACCCGCGCGGCCATGATGCCTTTCACCGGCGGCCTGCGGCGCATGAGCGGCAGGTTCGCTGTCGGGAAACCCAGCGTGCGGCCCAATTCCCGCCCGTGCACCACACGGCCGAGCATTCGATAGGGCCGTCCCAACAGTCGTTGGGCGCCGGCATAATCGCTTTGCGCCAAGCGCTCGCGCACGGCGGTACTGCTGACGCGCATCCCTTCGAAAACAAAGGGCTCAATCTGCTCGACACCGAATCCGCGCGCCGCGCCCGCGGCGCGCAGAGCCTCAATCGTGCCGACGGCGTTGCAGCCGTAACGGAAATCATTGCCGACCACCATATGCCGCGTACCCAAACCCTCGACGATCAGCTCATCGACGAAGCATTCCGGCGTCATCGCGCGCATGTACTCATCGAATCGCAGGGTCACCAAGCGGTCGACGCCCTGCGCCGCCAAGGCAACAAATTTCTCGCGCCAGCGCGTGAGCCGCGGCGGCGCACCCTCAGGATCGATGAATTCCTTGGAGCTCGGCTCAAATACCAGGACTGTAGCCGCAGCGCGCAACTCAGCGGCGCGCGATTTGAGCACGCCGATCATTTGCTGGTGGCCTAAGTGCACACCATCGTAATTGCCCACGGTGAGTACGCAGCCTTGATGTCGCCGCGAGATATTGTGAAGACCGCGAACTAGTTCCATGGCGAAAGGCTGTGATTATACTCAGGTTTCCGCTTTTCACTGGCAGCACTATAACAAGCCCACCGCCGCGCGCCTGCCCGGTAATTGACATTGGCGGGGTCAATCGGCAAGCTACGCGGCTCGCTTTTCAAGGAGTTACGCTTGGCGAATACGAAATCTGCTGAAAAAGCTGCCCGGCAGTCGACGGTGCACCGGACCCGTAACGACGCACTGACTTCGCGGCTGCGCAGTGTCATTCGCAAGGCGACCCTGGCGCTCAAGGCCGGCAAACATGCGGAAGCTGCGACTGCCCTTGCCGATGCAACACCGGTGATCGACAGCATGGTCAACAAGGGCATCATTCACCGCAACAAGGCCGCTCGCCACAAGAGCCGCCTCACCAAGCAGGTTCGCGCGCTGGCGAAATAAGCGCACGGCGTTAAGCGATGGCGCTGCCCGCAGCGGCGCGCGGATGCTCTTCCAGATAACGCATCACGGCTTGCTTGAGTTCGTCAGTGCCGGCACTGGTGGCGCCGGAGATGAGAAACACCGGACCTTTCCAGCGCAATCGCCGCACAATGTCCTTGGCGCGTCGCTCGGCTTCCTTGGGCTGCAAAAGATCGATCTTATTCAAGAGCAGCCAGCGCTCTTTCGCAGCAAGATCCGCGGCAAATTTCTTGAGCTCGGCGATGATCGTGCGCGCGCCCTTCACCGGATCGGCCTCCGGGTCCGGCGGCACGATATCGATGAGGTGCAACAACACTCGGGTGCGCTGCAGATGCTTCAAGAAGCGAATGCCGAGTCCCGCGCCGTCCGCGGCTCCTTCGATCAAGCCCGGGATATCCGCCATTACAAAACTGCGCCCCAGACCCACGGCGACCACACCTAGGTTGGGGTGCAAAGTCGTGAACGGGTAATCCGCGACCTTCGGGCGCGCGGCGGATACGGCGCGGATCAAGGTCGATTTGCCTGCGTTCGGCAAACCCAGCAGGCCGACATCGGCGATCAGTTTCAACTCGAGCAGCAGTTCGCGTTTTTCGCCCGGCAGCCCCAAACCGGACTTACGCGGGGTGCGGTTGGTGCTCGATTTAAAACGCGTATTACCCCATCCGCCCTTGCCGCCCTTGGCGACCAACAAAGTCTGACCTTCGATGGTCAGATCGCCCAGGATCTCGCCGGTATCCTGATCGGTAACGACGGTACCAATGGGTATCGAGACTCGGGTGTCGTCGCCGCCATGGCCGGTGCAATCGTTGCCGCTGCCGCTCTCGCCGTTCTGAGCCTTGTAGGTGCGAGAAATGCGAAAGTCCGCCAGTGTGTTCATGCCCTCGACGGCGCGCAAATAAACGCTGCCGCCGAGGCCGCCGTCGCCGCCGTCAGGACCGCCGAAAGGAACGAATTTCTCGCGCCGGAAACTCACGCAGCCGCGGCCGCCGTTGCCGGCTTGCACCTTGAGTTTGGCTTCGTCGACGAATTTCATGGAGGTTCCAACATCGCCCAGGCGGGCGACGTTAAAAAAGGGGCTACGTTAAGCCCCCTTGAGGAATCAAACGGCGAGCTGGGTCGGCAACGCTACTTCGGAATCACGTTGACGAAGGTGTGCTGCTCGGGGCCTTTGACGCGAAACTCAACCACGCCGTGGGCTTTGGCAAATAACGTGTGATCGGTGCCGATGCCCACATTAACGCCGGGGCGATACACCGTTCCGCGCTGACGAATCAGAATGTTTCCGGCGAGAACATCCTCACCGCCAAACTTCTTGACGCCCAAGCGCTTGGAGTGCGAGTCGCGGCCGTTGCGAGTGCTGCCGCCGGCTTTTTTGTGTGCCACGTGAGTTTCTCCAGACCTTTAAGCAACTATCGAGGTGATCTTCACATCGGTATAAGGCTGCCGATGGGTCTTCTCGCGCTTGTAATGCTTGCGGCGGCGGAATTTGACAATGCGCACCTTGTCGCCCTTGCCATGAGATTCCACTGTCGCGACTACTTTGGCGGTATCGACGTAGGGAGCACCGATAGTCACGGAAGACCCCGCACCGACCAGCAGGACCTGATTAAATTCGACGCTGGCGCCTTGGTCGGCGTCGAGCTTCTCGACACGCACCACGGCACCTTCTTGGACGCGGTACTGTTTACCGCCCGTGGTGATTACGGCGTACATTGTTAAAACTCCGAAGGCGGCCAATGACCGCAAAAGAGCCGCGAATTGTATCGGGCGGACGGCGGCGGGTCAAACAACCAACCTATGGCTTGGACCGCGGGGCATCGCGCAGCCGGGCCGATCTTAGGTACCATGGACCATTCGCTTGAGCGCTTCATGACAATAGAACAGATTCGCGGGTTGGTAACTGCTGATTTTGAGGCCGTCGACAAGGTCATCAAGGAGCGCTTACACAGCAAAGTAGCGCTGGTCGACCAGGTTGCTACCTACATCATATATGCGGGTGGCAAGCGCTTACGTCCCCTTTTGGTGCTGCTGGCGGCTCGCGCCTGCGGCCATTCCGGTCAACGGCACATCGACGCCGCTGCCATCATCGAGTTCATCCATACCGCGACTTTGCTGCATGACGATGTAGTGGATGAATCGTCGCTTCGCCGGGGCCGCGATACCGCGAACGAGGTATTCGGCAATGCCACCAGCGTTCTGGTCGGTGATTTCCTGTATTCCCGGGCGTTTCAAATGATGGTGGGGCTGGATCGCATGCGGATCATGCAGATCCTGGCGGATGCCACCAATGCCATTGCCGAGGGCGAAGTGCTGCAGTTGATGAATGCGCGCGATCCTTTTACCTCTGAGGCGCGCTACATCGATGTGATTCGCCGCAAAACTGCGCGTCTGTTCGAGGCCGGCGCGCAAATCGCCGCGGTTCTAAGCGACGCGACTCCGGCCATGGAAGAATCACTGGCGCTATATGGCCGGCATATCGGCACCGCTTTCCAGCTGGTCGATGATGCACTGGACTATCAGGCCGACGAAGCCAGTCTGGGGAAACACTTAGGGGACGACCTGGCGGAGGGCAAACCCACCCTCCCCCTGATTTACGCAATGCAGCAAGGAAGCGAGATCCAGCGCACCATGATTAGGCACGCCATCGAACATGGCGGGCTGGATCATCTAGGGGAAATTACCCACGCCGTTGCAAGCCTCGGGGGCCTTGCGTACACTGCGCGCCTCGCTCAAGGCGAGGCAGATCTGGCGCTGGCGGCGCTGGCGCCCCTTCCCGAAAGTGCGTTCAAAGAAGGTTTGAGTGAACTAGCGAAGTTCGCAGTGGCGCGCAAGAACTGATTTCCCTTGATCCGGGGTGTAGCTCAGCCTGGTAGAGCACTACGTTCGGGACGTAGGAGTCGCAGGTTCAAATCCTGTCACCCCGACCATTGATTTATAAGCATATTTTTATCGTCTGTGGCTATTAGGTGTCAGGGTAATCGGCAGCTAGGTGTCAATTTAGGTGTCAGTTTGGATGCCGGAAAAGCATGCAAGATTTCGGCTGTCCCCGGATGCCCTCGGACTTGCTTGGCCACGCTGTCGGCTAGAACGCCTGCGCCCCGCCGACGGTAAGCGCTCACAGGCTATCTACGAGTTCCGCTGAGATCGCCGGACCAATTGAGTCAGCGGTCGAAGTCCTCCCAAGTCCTCGGCAAGTTCCCGTAAGACTCCAGCCCCGCCCTGATCTCTAGGAGCGTCGTGTTACTGGAGAACGGATGCGCGGGTTCTGCTATCACCATGATGCTTTGATCGCAAAGCGGATCTAGTTCGTTGACCCCTCCATAGTGGTGTGGGTAGTTGGTGAGGACCACGAGTGTTGCGGGAAACTTCTCACCTCGGCTGGCATAGTCTGCACAAAGACCCTGTACTTCCTGGGCAGCGCTCTCCATGTGCTGACGCCGAACCTCGTGATCCTCAGTAGGCGGCAGGTTCAATTCGATGCAGACGACGTAGGGCATCGCGCGTGCCTTAGCTAACGCCTTCTTGAGGTTGGCGGTGATGTTGGGTTGTTGACTAGCTTTCGCGTGGCGGGCAACTCCAGTGAACGACAGTACGCCCTGCCGGTGCCTGCTCTTCGCCTCGACAGCGACCTGCTCTCCAGACTTTCGATGATGCGCGATGAACTCGACGTGCTTCTGCTCGATGTCCCTCTCGTCCTCGGGACGTAGCTCGAAGCCAGCTCGGACAAAGAGCGCATATGTTGTGAGTTCGTACCGCGCGCCCTGGAACTGCGTTCGATCCTTCAGGCGCTCGATCAACGGTCTCCGTAATTGATGGTGTGAAAGAATCCACACATCGTAAGCGAGCTGGAACCACGCCTTAACGGGCCCACTGAGCTTCCCTTTGACGAGACCGCCGCCCTCATGATGTTGGTTCATCCATAGCATGAGGTCGCGATACCACAGAGAGATTGGATGCGCGCATGGCCCGGTGTCCTTGAACGTCTCGATGCACCAGTCATTACCCAGCGCGTCCTGCGTGAGGTAGTTGCCCATGAAGTTGATAGGTGCGAACTTCGGATCTATCTCGAAGATCGTGCCGCCGACGGCGACCATGCGACGACCACCAAACTCGACTGAGTTAGACAACCCGGTCTCACCGAACAGAGCACGTTGCCTCGAGCGATTTGCGCTTGATTCGTCCACCGCCTTCACCATCTTTCTAAATTGCTCGACGGTGGGCATGCCTTTGTGGAAGCTGCCGAGTGTGATGCCTTCTAACTCGAGCACTCCATGGCAGTGCTTGTAGCGCTTACCGCTACCACACGGGCATGGGCCGAGTCTCCTATGCTTGCTCATTCCTCTCCACAAGTCCTCACTTCGACGGCGGCACAGCGAACGGCTTCACCAACTCAAATCACGAGAATGACGAGAAGTTCTTCACAAGGGAAGTCGTCACGTGCTCCTCGTGGCACATGTAGGTGCTTTTGTCGTTTTGGAGGAAGAACGAGGTCTGGGTGCCCACGGCGGAAGACGAGATCGGAGTCCGCGGTTAACCATAGAGCACAAAGTAAAAAAGAACCGCATCGACGAATGCCCGGGCCTCACCAAGCTCGGGATCGTCTTTGATGCGACGCTTAAGGACTTCCGACACCCAGCGCGGTCCGTGGCCACCAACGGTCCTGCAAAAGGACTCCAACTCTCCGATTGGGACGATGTGTATCCCGAATTTTTGCAACTCCGCAAGGAGCTTTTTCGCATCCCGAGCAGCCTGCCCGGAAAACAGGCCTTCTCCCTGTGTTTTTGCTAAACCCCATAGAGACGTACCCCTCAATAGATCTCTAATTCTTTGTCGCTCGTCATCCGAGAGAGTTTCCTCGGTACTCTTGCCTAACAGCGCAAGGATCTCCGCAGTCAAAGCCGAGCGTGACAAAGTCGGTGCCTTAGCACTCACAGTAGTTCGCACCGTCTTAATCAGACTAGATAGCGACTGCCATGCGGTGGGATCGTCGACCAATTCCTCCAATGGCTTGTCCTGCTGGAATGCATCGAAATCCGCAATTACGGCAACCGTCACGCCCAACGCCTTAAGTGCGCGTTGAACTGTCGGAAGTCGATCTTTCCCAGCGGTGTAGGTAAAATGCAAATCAACTGGCGTCGATTGAACAGCTGCCGCTATTGCCTCGTAAAAACGGCAATCTGCATCGGCCTCGCACAACACCGTACCTTCATGAAACAGGCCATCCAGAGCATTTGAAAACCGAAGAATTGGGTCACTCCACAGTTGTTCAATTGCCGACGGCTGAAGCACCCGTGTCGTCTGGCCGTAGGCACGGGAGAGTCGTACTATCTTGGTGTTGGGCTGGCCTGCTGAAAGAATTCCGCGAAGCACGTCGGTGCTGTGCGTCGCGACAATAATTTGACGTCGGTTTTTTCGTGCCCGTGCAATGGTCTCGCCTATGCGTCTGGCCTGAGGTGGATGCAAAAACGCCTCTGGCTCGTCGATAAGTAAGACGGATGATTGCATTGATTCAAGAACGAACAGCAGCGAAGCGAAACTGCGCATACCGTCCCCTTGGTCCGATAGTAGGGGGAGCTTCTTTACCGCTTCAGTGTATTCGTTTGATACTCGATCGGCATTTAGTGTTCTGACCGGGCGTCGTCCGACATGGACGGGAATTTGTGTTCCGCCTCGCCAGTTGATTACTAGGTCGGTACCGAATGCATCGTGGAAAGCCGTCGAAATTCTCTCTTCTAGGTCCGCGTCATCGTACAGTCTATGCAACGGGTGACTCTTGGCCTCGTAAGGAGCGATGGCGTTGGGCGTGTTGGAGTCAATAAGCCGCGATTCGCTCCGACACGTGTGGATAAACAGTGGAGTGAGTTCTGAAAGACCGTGTGCGCTCCACCACACCGATGCCGATTGTTCCGAAGCATGTAGTCCAAACCCCAGATAGGAATAATTCGGAAACTCGCCTTGTTTGGCATAGTTGCGCGTGAGCCATGGCAGAAGATCCTCGGATGTGCCGGATTTGGCGACATTCGCAGCTTTCACGACGGGCGAGTCGGCTGCGCCTTTACGTGCGAACGACACGATAGATCGCAAGGTGTCAGATTTTCCACTATTGTTTGCGCCGACTAGGACAACCGTGTCGTCGTCTTCCAAATCAAGTACGGTACCGTCACGAAAAGTGACTGACGAGAACCACGCTCGGCACGGTAGCGTCAAATCGGACGGATTCTGCGCATCAATGTTGGCGGCCACGGTGCAATCCCTGCAATGTTTCGCAAATGTTTCCCACGCAACCGCACTGGAGTGTAACTGACCGTACTTCGACGGTCTCGCCTCACCCTAAGTCTTTGATTCGTTACGACCTGGCACGCTGGCACTGAGTCGGCCTCCTTGTTAATCCGTTAGAGGTTCTACAATCGATGGCCGTATGCGCAGTTGCGCCTGATTTATTGCGTAAGAGGGGTATCGTTCGTTGAGGCAAGGAAAACGAGAATCAAACGCCGAAAAAACTGAGCTGCCAGGTCGTGCGAGGCCAGCAAGGAATCAATTTCATTGAACGTGTGGCGCTCGCGATGCATTGCACATGGACTCCCACGGGCGCCACCGAAATTGAGATCGATGGATACATCGAGCTTTTCGACCCCGCGTACTCAGCACTCCCTGGGAAAATCGCTTGGCGTGCAGAGCAAGGTCAACGCGACATTCATCAACGAACGGGACGACAGTTTTGATTACTACAGTTCGGAGCGCGACCTGCAGTACTAGCTCCGCGGAAACCCCAACCCGTCGTTGATATCGGCCGCAAAAACGTTTGTGTCAGTCGTTAGGAAAGATCGAACGCATCACGCGGAAGTAATCTTCTGGAGTCAGGTACTGAAATGATTGCGGCGGCACAAAGCCCGGGAAGAGATCTTTGGGGTCCACCGCGTTTTGCGCTGTTCGTGTATCTTTGATCATGATTCCGTAAGCTAATTTCTTTCCCTCGAAGTATTCGATAAGTTCCTCACGAGTCAGTCCGCCACCAAATTTCACAGCGAGCTGCCAAATTCCCTCTATATCGCACTCGTTAACGCTATCTACGTAGGCAACTCCCACCAGTTTCTGAACAGGTGCCGAGGAGTACAGAACCAAGACTCCTATGTCATTTGAGGGCCAGCTGCGCCGCAACTCGACGCGCTTAGTTCCCGCTAAGATCAAGTCCGCGTACCGCGGCTTGATCGACAGTAGCACAGCCCTACCCCCTCGCGGCGTGGAGGATTCTGGAAAAAGACTCATCGTCGATCCTTAGAACAGACTGAATGGGGCCGCTGATTACTCTATTTTTCAGCAGCCACGTATATGCAATAGGGGTGGTCAGATGTTGTACCAACCTGAACAGCATAACCTTTGTCGGCCTCGTAGCCATCCGCTCGATTTCGAGTTGTGAATACACCGTACGGCGACTGAATCAGAGCGCAATTTCCGTTGCCGACTGAGAGATTTCGTATCGCTCGACGACGCCCAAAGTAGTGATGGTCTTCAGATCATATGTTCGATAAAACAACACAATATCGCCCGTGCGCACTTTATTGGTTGGCGCATGACACAGATACGCGAGCTTCATGGCGTTACCAACATGGGTCTGTGGATGCGCCGCTGGAAGCGCCGCGCCCGGTCGGCCATAGTCTGGAAAGAGAATTTGGTGAAATGGAGGCTGGATAGGCACTAAGAACTTTTGAATACTTTCGTCACTTCGGTAGTGAGGGAAATATCGCCTCAAATAGTCGAAGGCATCTATCAGCAGCGGAGGGGGTTCGTGCGGATGTTCTTTGACGTAGACCGAATCACCTCTATACGACCCCTGCAATTCGAAACCAAAATCCTCCAGGAGCGCAATCAATTGACCATGCCTTCCGGGATCCGCGTGCACGAATATGTGCTCGCAACGTTCATCGGCGGCGTAACGAAAGGCCGCTTTTAGAAAAAGCTCACCGATCTTTCTCCCTCGAACCAACTCACCCACCTTGAAGGTGCAAAGCTTGAGCGCCGGACCGGAAAGCACCACACCCTGTTCGTTAATTTGCTCATCGTGCTGGATGGCATAGATGCACAGAGCCTCTGGAGGTCCATTTAGGCTGTCTCTGTAGAGCCATGCGCGCCGACCTTCTTGGGCTTTTCGATGAAACCATGCGTCAAATCCGGGATATCCAGCGCGAATGCTGAAAAAAAATGGGTCGGCCAGCGTCGTCGTGAGAGTATGGAGCTCGATGTCCTGGATACGCGGCAGCACGATCTGCGCTCGTTCGTGCAATCGGCGCAACCAGTCTTCTGCCGCCTGAATATAAAAGACGCGATCGCCAAGTCCACGGACTTTGGCCTTCTTATGAATTTCCTGATCTTCCGTGACGAGCGCATGCGCCGCAGAATTCTCGAGAGTGTATAAAATCTCATTGTCACATGCATCATTCGCCGAAGTGGTCGCGTTGTTCCAAGGACACGCAGGACCTGACTCGAGCAAAGTGTATTGACGTAACCGTTCAAGCGTGCGCGTGCGGCGATCTACGTTTTGGTCGCGTAGGATGTCTGCCTCGGAGGCCGCGTGATATAGCAGCTGATGGCCTCCCACTCCTGCTAATCGAACGAAGTTTGCCAAGTTCGGTTGTAACTTGATGAACGAATCCTGAAGCGGAATCAGAATATTCGTATCTAAGATAAACCGGAGCCGCAGTGGCAAATGACCTCCCTGTACCTACTGTCGCATCGATATCGGCCTTGACCTCGATCGGCATCGATAATATGGAATATCCCCTGCTCTCGCACATCGAGTTACTTCACATTTTGCAGATCTTGCTTGGTGCGAACCGGCGTTGCGGCGCCAACTAATGGCGTTGGCCAAACCGGATGCTAAAGTTGCGCGGCTCCTTATAGAATGCTCTCTTGTCTCGTCGATACCTCGCATCAAATGTACTCATGCTGCTTGGCATCGGCGATTCGGCAGACGGTTCGACCTAAACGGCGTCGCCATCCGATAAGGCTCTTTCAAGCCATGTGGCGATAAACGAAACAAATGTCGCCGGGAAAATCCAAACTACAATTAAGCCCACCATCATGGTTATATCGTGTGCTTTCCAGAGTCCTAACGCCAAGATATTTTCCATCAATATGATGAGCAATGCGTTCCCGTGTTCTCTGAGATGCCGGTACGATTCAGTGTAATCTTCTCGGACGATGGAGTTTGACTCTGCCTTGCGTTGGCTGGCGAGTCCGACGTAAAACTGCTTGGTCGAGTTTATGCTGCAAGTTGCAAGCCCGAGTACTTCGAGCGCTACAACAGCCGCAAATGGGATAATTGCCAGAGACGCGCTCGGCATTACGTCGACATTTTGAATATAGGATCTCACCACGACGACCAAGAATGTCAGGCCGAGCGCCGCAGCGGTGATAGCAGTCGCATAGAACGCTGTACTCGTCTTCGGTACGCGGACACGCAATGCGTGCAGCAGCAGAATCGGTGCGCTGGACAAGTAGCAGAACGCCAATCCGGCGGTCGTAACTGCCGCCGCGTTAACCCATTTGTCTTCCGCAAATTGGGCTATCGCGCTACCAGCTGGGGAGGTCTTTTCCAGCGCAATAAGCAATGGCACCGCGTATACGGTGCCTACGAAATAGCGAACGTAATATTTATCCCACCATCGCGAGCCTTCGGCCATAATGTCTCCAGCGTGCGTCAGCGTGCGTCAGCGTGCGCCTGCCCTGTTTGCGGTCTCTATAATACGCTCCGGGCGATACTTGATGAATCGGGGCAATAACACCATTGGAGCTTCGGAATGGCGATTACCGAAACTTCGTACTTGCTGCAATGCTGGGAGGCAGGCACTTGCCCGTTCTGCGGGAAAACATTTCCTGCTGAACAAAGGGTCGGCAGCGGTAGGCGAGAAGATGGGGGATTTTGCGGCCTCAGCTGCTTCGCTGAATACTATAAACTGAGTCTCCTAGAACGGCACGAACGGATCTTGCGTGAGAGCAGGTAAGACGGATGGAACAAGCTAATTTAATTGAAGTACCAAACCGAGCAGCGGCCTATACGGGCATCCTGCCCTGCCAAAAGATAAACGACATGGTTGCCAACGGCGAGATTGCTCCGGTGGGAATCTTATCGGAGATTTCACGCGATCAGATACAGCCGGCAAGCATTGACCTAAGACTGGGAGATTTTGCATATCCTGTTGATGCCAGCTTTTTGCCCGGAAAGGGGATGAAAGTATTGGAAAAGATGCGGGAACTCGACAGCAACTTCGAGAGCTTCGCGATGGACCTGAGAAATGGAGCTGTTCTCGAGAGAGGTCGGCTATACGTAATTCCACTTTCGGAATCTATTCGATTACGAAGTGAAGTCGCAGCGTTCGCCAACCCGAAGAGTTCAACAGGCAGGTTGGATATTTTGACGCGCCTTATTGCCGATCGAGCTACGCTGTTCGACCAGGTGGAGGAAGGGTATGAGGGCCAGCTCTACTTGGAGGTAGCCCCGCGAAGTTTCAGCGTCGTGGTCCGGACCGGAACCCGGCTAAATCAGCTGCGCTTTCGTCGCACACGCGGTGAAGCACCTAAAGCTATCACGTCCATGGATTGGAGACAGATGTTGAATGAAAGGCAACTCGCCAATACATCTGAAATAAGTGATAGGACGGGCCATCTGCCATTTTCCATTGACCTAATGGGCTCTGGCGCGGCTGACTGCCTGATCGGGTGGCGTGCCAAGAAGCACACAAGACGGATTGATCTTGATCGACGAGATTATGATCCGCTCGATTTTTGGGAACCGATCCGCTTTCATCGAAACGCATCACTTGTCCTCGATCCTGACGAATTCTATATTTTGATGACTAAAGAGGCGATTGCAGTGCCGCCCGACTTCGCTGCTGAGATGTTGCCGTATGATACGCGCGCCGGCGAATTCCGTGTCCACTATGCTGGCTTCTTCGATCCAGGTTTCGGTTGGGACCCAGTCACTAAGAAGGCGGGAAGCAGCCGAGGCGTATTGGAGGTTCGTTCGCACGAGGTACCATTCGTTTTGGAACACGGCCAGGGGGTCGGTTGGTTGCGCTACGAACGCATGGCGGAGCGGCCCCAAACTCTCTACGGGCTCGAGATCGCTTCAAACTATCAAGGACAGGAACTGAAGCTCGCAAAGCAATTCAAGCAACCAACCACGTGAGAACTCGACGTCTGGAATTGACAGTGACCGGCGCAGGACTATCCGTCTCAGCAACGGCGCCGCTGGGTTCAGATTAGCTGGGAAATCAACTGCGCAGCCGGAGATAGAGAAGGTTGCCGCTAAGCGCGACAAAGCATCAGCGAGTGACAGGCCGCTCGCGTACACGAGAATAATCACGCGCGCGCTCATCAAACCAGTGGGCGACTAGCTCGCGCTCTGTCCACGGCGGGGACATTCTGTCAACAAATCGCTGAACGTCACGGGCGAGGTCCTTGTGGCCGTCCTTCGCAAGGTTGATGGCAAGATTCTGCCAGCCGCTTTCGACCTGGCGCCGTGTTTCCACTACGGTGCGCTTACCCGGTTCGACACGCTTGGCCCCTCGGTGTAGTTCCGCAGCCACGGTTTCGGCTTGGGCGCGGACGTGAGTGGAATCTCCGCGCAAGCTCGCGCGATAGATGCCGTCCTTCTTGGCCTTCCTGGTTTCACCACGCACCGCGCGTTCGGTGGCGTTGGCCTCAACGCCGAGCATTCTTAGGTTTCTTGCAAACTCCGATCGCCAGTGACGAAGAGTGGTCTTCTTAATGTTGAGGCGCACGCCCGGTTCGTTGATTGCCTTCAGCACGAGATGGACATGCGGATGAGGTTCATCGGTATGCAGGACGAAGGCGTATCGGTGCTGACCCCAGAATTCCTCCCGGGCGAAATTTCGCACGGCCCCCAGCACTTTGTCCGGCGGCGTTCCGGGTGGCATCGAGAACATGAGCTTGTGGACGAGCTTCGGCGGCTGTCTGCCTTTCGTAGCGGCGAGGGTTGCTTGCCGCCGCACATCGTCCAGATCAAGGTCCCAGTCGTCCAGGAGGTCGCTACCTGTCCGACCACTCAAGCGCTCGCCGTCGTCGGATTCTAGATCCAGCTCTCCTTTGCGTCCGATGTAGTCCATGTGTTGGCCCACGGCCTTGAAGTCGTTGCTGGCGCGAGGTAATACCTTCACGACCGCTTCCGGCGTCCGCCGGGCGGTCCTCTGGATGAGTTCCAGCTGCGCCGGCGTCAATCCGACGCTCGTCTCATGTGGCCCTCCGCGGCCATAGCTCACAATGTCCAACAAAGGTTCGCCTTCTCGAATCCTAAAGATCCGCTTCGGCATGCCCGGTCTCCCAGCTGGTTTCGTTGGCCTTAAGAAGCGCCTTGGTGTTGTCTCGCAAGGCGACGCATATCTTGAGCATGGCCCGAAATTCCGCGCCCGCAGAGTCCGCGATCCGACCGCCCTGGTTAGCTGCCTTGGCGATCTGGTTGATGTTCCGGCCAATCGACGCGAGCATCGCAATGCTGTGCTTGAGCACCAGGTACTCGTCCTTGGGCAGGGGCGTGAGCTTGCGCAGATGCGATCGCAGCAAGACCGAAGCGTAGGTCGCCGGGCGCATTCCCCGCGCTTCGGCACGGGCATCCAACAGGAGCCTGTCCTCGGTCCTCAATCGCACTAGCATCGGCCTGGCGCCGCCATCCGATCCGCGTGCCTCCCTGCCCTGGCGACGATTGCCTTTCGCCGGCGAGGACTCGCCCTCACTTCCGCGCGCGGCATCGCATGCCCGGATCTCCCTAAGAACTAGGCGTTTCAGCCACGCCGCTTCCGACAGAAACTCACGCTCCGCGACCGCCTTCGCCTGAAATTTGATCTCGGGCGAGACGTGCGCCTTCAATGTTTCTGTACAAACCACAGGGCCATTTTGGCCCTCAAAGTAAGCCGGCGGCTATCCTGCCTTTGCACTAAATTAAGCGAAACTCTTACCACAACGCGATTAATCGAGCGCCGCCGGAATCGTTGCCGATGGGATCACGTACCTCGAATTCAGACTGCTACAGCCCTAGACCAGGGGAGATTCCGTTTATACCTGCCGAATCGCGCCGGCTATTCCCTACACCTAATTCGCCGGGTCAGTCCGCTGGCGCCCCGTAATTTTAGGTTCCTAATGCAAAACACAAACTCAAATTGACCGGCGTCAAGGTTGGGAGGAGAGAGTTCGTTGCAAGCTTTGCATCGTGCATCCGCAAAGTGTTGCCCGTAGAGCGCGAAGCCTTGTGGAGCTCTTGGCTCAATTCGCTAAGGGAGAAGCTCGTGAGACTACGAATTTTTGCTATCGTGATTTTGAGCGGTGCACTTGTTTCCCCGGCACTGGCCCATCCCGCCGCCGGGCAAGTCTATTCCTTCGGTGCCGGACTAGCCCATCCCTTTACCGGCGCGGATCACATTCTTGCCATGTTGGCGGTCGGTCTTTGGGGAGTACTGGCGCGCGGGCGCGCAATCTGGTTGTGGCCATCCGCCTTCGTTGCAACCATGCTGGTCGGGTTTGCAGCCGCGAGTATGGGCTTACACATTCTCTTCCTTGAATCTGCCATTTCCGCCTCGGTTGTCGTCTTAGGCCTGTGCGTTGCACTCGCGATCGCCGCCCCAATTTGGGTGGGTGCCGCAATCGTGGGGCTCTTCGCATTCTTTCACGGCTTCGCTCATGGAATCGAGACCCCTACCGCCAACACCATTCCGTATGTGGCCGGTTTCGCTCTCGCCACGAGCTGGATTCATTCCGCCGGCATCGGGCTCGGATTACTCGCCGAAGGCTTGATCGGAAGGGTCGCACTACGCGTGATGGGTGCACTCACCGTGCTGAGCGGCGTCTTCTTGATTGCAAGCTGACAATGATTCCGGGCGAAATCATTCCTGCAGGCGGTGACATCGTACTAAACAAAGACCGGGTCGCCATCTCCCTTCAAGTCGCCAATACGGGCGACAGGCCGATCCAGGTTGGCAGTCACTATCATTTCGCGGAGAGCAACCCCGCCCTCGCCTTTGAGCGACAGCTTGCCCTTGGCTACCGCCTGGATATCCCGGCAGGAACCGCCATGCGTTTCGAACCCGGTCAGTCTCGCCAAGTCCGGCTCATTCCCTATTCTGGCGCACGGCAGGTCTACGGCTTCCAGCAGGCCGTCATGGGCACGCTCCCACCACTCTCTTCCTAACATGGCTCAGCGCTATTTCCTGTATTGATATGCCGATCCCGCAGCACGCATCCATTCATCGCTCCGCAGGCCAGTGGCCAGGTGAGCAAGCGGCCAGCGCCGTCACTCTTGATTTTGAAGCGCGGCACCGCCGGCGCACTCTGCTCACTCTGGACGACGGTGAAGTAATCATACTGAATCTTCCTAGAGCCGTGGCCATGTCGGATGGAGACGGTCTGCAACTAGAAGACGGCCGATGGGTAAGGGTACACGCCTCCAAAGAGCGCCTCGTCGAAATCCGGCACCCCGATCCCGCTCAGCTCGTGCGACTCGCCTGGCACCTGGGCAATCGGCATCTGCCAACCGACATTTGCGGCCAGCTGCTGCGCATTCGTCCTGACCATGTCATTGAGGGCATGCTCCGCGACATGGGCGCAGATCTTAGAACCGTCGCAGCATCATTCCAACCGGAGGGCGGCGCTTATGCGGGTCACAGCCACTCGCATCATGCTGGCGAAATAGAGCATCATCATGGCTGACCACGCATACCCGTTGACTCCGCTCGCACTGCTAAGATTACAAAGCTGGCTGTCTCCCGCTTTTCCGACCGGATCTTATAGCTATTCGCATGGGCTAGAATGGGCGGTGGAGGCCGGGCATGTACACGACCGCAAGAGTCTGGTTGCTTGGCTCGATGCAGATCTTTGTTACGGTTCTGGAAGAAATGAGGCAATTCTCTTTTCTGAGGCCTGGCGCTGCGCGGTAAATCGAGACTCCAGCCGGCTTGTTGACATTGCGGAGCTCGCAGCGGCATTTCGAGCGACGTCGGAACTAGCGCTTGAATCATCGCAGCCAGCGGGTGCCTGCCTCGCGACGCTTCGTCTGGTCTGGCCTGATCAACTTCTTGACTCGGTGGAACGAATGCTGCGCCAACGCCACATTTCGCCCGCGCTCGCCGTGGTGCTCGCGGCTCGCGCGGCCAGATCAGGCATTCCGCTTCCCTTGGCGTTGCCCGCGTTCCTGCAGAGCTACATTGCCAATTGGATAACTGCCGGGGTCCGCCTAATTCCCTTGGGCCAAACCGATGGCCAGCTCGCCATCGCCGAGCTCGAACATTCTGTGCTGGCGGCAAGTGCGCAAGCCAACTGCGCTAACACGAATGATCTTGGATCGGCCGCCTTCATGATCGATCTCGCCTCAATGGCACACGAAACTCAATATACGAGGTTATTCCGCTCATGACCCTCGGCAAACCCTCAGAGTCCGGCGCCAGAAATCGAGCAGCGCGACATGGACCTTTACGCGTTGGGATCGGAGGACCCGTGGGGTCAGGCAAGACCGCTCTTGTGGAAGCATTGTGCAAGCAACTTCGCGACCGCTACGATCTTTACGTGATCACGAACGATATCTACACAAAGGAGGATCAGCTGATTCTCACGCGTGCGCAAGCGCTACCGGCGGATCGGATTATGGGCGTCGAGACGGGCGGCTGCCCGCACACCGCGATTCGCGAGGATGCATCCATGAACCTCGCGGCTCTCGATTACATGAATGAGAAATTCCCGCTGGCTGAATTGTGCTTTATCGAGTCAGGTGGAGATAATCTCGCGGCTACTTTCAGTCCTGAGCTCGCTGATCTCACGATCTATGTCATCGACGTTGCCGAGGGCGAAAAGATCCCTCGCAAGGGCGGTCCAGGCATCACGCGTTCGGATCTCCTTATCATCAACAAAATCGATCTCGCCCCTTACGTGGGGGCGGACTTACAGGTAATGGAAGCGGATGCGCGCAAAATGCGGCCCACGCGACCTTTCATTTTTTCAAATTTGAAGAGCGGCGAGGGGGTCGCCAGCATCGCACGCCTTATCATTGAGAAGGGCGGCCTGAGGCTCCCACCCACGTCAACTACAGAGAATGTTGCAATCTCAACCGATGACAGGGTCAGCGGTCCTGGCCCCGAGTTTGCGCTCTCAGAGGAATCGTTCTCCGCCTCGATTTGACGCTGCGCAGACTGGCAAAGAACGTCCTTTGGCGTACCACTGCAACGAGACGCCGCAACAATTCCAATATTGCGGCCGTGGAGAGCGCAGACTCATCTTCGATGGTATCGAGGAGCAGATGTCACATTGTGGCTGGATTGCTGGTCATAACGGATGGAGTTGATGGACGACTTGGTGCCATCGACCGCGCCATGTCCGCAGCGCTAATACCCTCCAATGCAAGACCGTAGCCGACTCCCTCGTCGATGATTCGGCGCAGCTTTTGGGTCGATGCAATTCGAGTGTAGCTTGTGGTCAGCGGCGGGAGTTTGGCGAGACCCTCGGCAATTTCGCGCGCTCGAGGGAGCAACTTTGCCGCAGGCACGACTTCGTTGACAGCACCCCACTCCATCGCGGTCTTTGCATCAAGTTCCTGTCGGGTGAGGATAAAGTAACGGCCCCGAACGCTGCCGATAACCTCTGACCACAGTAGATTCACGCCGTCGCCGGAGGCAACACCAAGTTCCAGGTGCGGCTTATCCTGAAATACCGTTGAGGGAGTCGCCAGCACAATATCCGCGAGCAAAATGTATTCCGAATGGAGACGCACGGGACCATTCACAGCTGCGATAAGCGGCACTTCAATGTCCAGAATGTTCATCAGCACTTTTTTCCCTTCGCGATAGATCTTGTCGTATCCCTGTGGCGTGAAGAAGTCGAAGCCGTCGATAGCGAGTGACTCCATGAACGAGTTGCCGCTGCCGGTCAAAATTACGACGCGATTGTCGCGATCAGCTCCAATTGCGTGAAACAGATCGACAAACTGTTCGTGCGTATACCCATTGAAAACGAGCGGCCCCCCATCGGTATGAAGCGCAATCTCAATCACACCGCTTGCAGAGCGGCTCAGACGCGCGTTCGGAAAAGTGTCTCGATAGCTTGTAAATGGGTTCATTGGACTCTTGCTCGCAGCGTTAGACGGATGCACCGCACAATGCGCCAAACGTGCCTTGGGCCCCTTGACGTAGATCAACTTCGGCTGCCGGCGAGAGCGCGACTTTGAGCCTCAGCCTCTACAGCCTTCAATGATGAACACAATCTCGCAAATTGACTTGCGTCAAGGTCGAGCGGCGGGCACCACCTAACCTATCCGTTGTTCGATTAATGAACACGCGACAGGCCGCCCCAACGCGAGGAGCTATTTCATGAGAAGCACTGGATTTGCAGCCATCAGCATTGCGGCAATTGCGGCGGGGCTTGCCCTCGCAGCATACGGACGCGTGGATTCGAACGCGGCAGCCACGGCAGCGGCTTCCGTAGTCGATCCCAAAGGGAATCTAAGCGTGCCACATGGTTATCGCGCTACGTATCAGTATTTGGGAAGCTGGGCGGTGGCGGCTGATCAGGGACCCGGCGCGAAGGAGCTTCACGTCGTGTACGCATCGCCGGGGGTGGTCGCTGCCTATCGCAGCCACGGAAGCTTCTCTGACGGCGCCGTCCTCGTGAAGGAAGTGTACGCTGCCGCGACCGGACAGATGACAACCGGTACGGTTAGTCATGCCGACACCCTAAAGGGCTGGTTTGTGATGATGAAGGACAGTCGTGGCCGCCATCGCGACAATAAGCTATGGGGAGACGGATGGGGCTGGTCGTGGTTCGATGCCGCCAACCCGTCGAAAACTACATCCACTGACTACAAAACAAATTGTCTGGCCTGCCATGTGCCTGCGAAAGCGTCCGACTGGATTTACATCAGCGGTTATCCGTCTTTGAAACCGTAGCGTCAACTCATTCGAATGGTTTCGCGAAGGAGATCACGATGCCAATAACTCGGGGGTTTAAGGGCAAACGTCCCAGTGCGGACACTGCGCATGATCGAATACCCCCAGGACAGTATGTCACTCAAGATTTCCCTGTACTCACTGCC